>Ga0307379_10000273_pt1 | contig 91172 bp, 142 predicted proteins | sample UN2MG_FD_202237 | JGI IMG/M metagenome (GOLD analysis project Ga0307379, IMG submission 202237) | Soil microbial communities from Risofladan, Vaasa, Finland - UN-2 | ecosystem: Environmental > Terrestrial > Soil > Coastal area > Acid sulfate soil | place: Finland: Risofladan, Vaasa | collected... | reverse complement strand
GCACGGAGTATCTGGCCCGCAAGATGGGCGAGTTGGCGAAAGCCGTCCGAAAGAGTGCGGACCTTCTGCCCGCCGTGCCGATCTCCGGTGAAGTCGCGGCCGCTGCGGGCATCTACGCAACCGCGAACTTGCTGGATGAGGTACGTGCCGCCCTTGCTGGGGAGCGGGAGCCGAGCTACTGCGGCCTCGCCTTTGGTTTCGGAGGTGGCCTCGGAGATCCGGTCTACATCTGTGACAGGCCGAGGGGGCATGCAGGAAGGCACTTCGGTCACCCGGTAGAATCCGGAGAGGTGCTTGTGTCGCTCGCCGCCTCACCCCCGGAAGCCAGCGAGAAGACGGAGGACCGATCGCTCGCATGGGAGACGTGGCAAGCGGCTTGCGTGTGTCAGGACGGCAGCGTTCCTGATCGCGACAGGTTCGATTCGTGGTGGCGGCACTTCTACGGAGATCCCAGCGACGTGCCTCCCGTGGAGCCCAGCATGACGCAAGAGATGCGAGCCGCTGTTGGTAGCGAATGGGCGCCCAATCAGGTTACGTCAACGGGTGCCGAGCCCCACAGGGAGGACGTGGAGGCGCTGTTATTCGATGCCTTCGAGGCGGGCTGGTTCGATAACCACGGGAGCATCGCTGACGCATGGGACGAGCGTGGCCCTGAATTGCTCGTCGCTCTCCGCTCCCGCACGCAGGAGCCGCGAGACGTGTGGCGCGAACGCTGGAACGACCTCTACCAGCGGATGTCGAACATGGCGACGGCCCCGGGAGACGACGGAGAGTACGGCGTAGCGTTTCTCTGCACGATGCTCGACGTGAAGCGCAGTATCGGTGTGGCCCCCAGCGAAGAAGCGGCTCATTGGGAGAGGTGGAAGAAGTGGTACGATGAGCAAGCGGTCGAAATCATGGAGCAGGTTCGTGTTCTTGGTGTGGCCCCCAGGGAGGAGAAGCCGTGAGAACCTACCTACCCGACCTGTTCGTCCAGAACCCGTATGCTGGCAAGCTGCCAGCCGTCAAAGGTTCCGAGACGTCGGAGGCTGCAGCCGAGGATGCGGCCGGCGGTGCGAAGTCGATCCGGCGCATGATCTACGAGTTCCTGACCCGCGTCGGTGGTGCGACGGACGACGAGATCGAGGAGATGTTCACGCTGCGTCACCAGACAGCGAGTGCCCGCCGGCGGGAGCTGGTGCTCCGGGGGCTGGTCCGGGACAGCGGCCACCAGAAGCCGACCCGGAGCGGCAGCAACGCAACCATATGGGAGGTGGTGCCATGACCAAGGACATGCCGGGTGGAGGTGCGTTCAGAACGCAATACACGAACCGGCCACTGGACATTCAGGCCTGCCACAGTTGCGGGCGGGCCATCGTGTGGGAGGTGACGTTCAAGGGTGCCCGAGTGCCGCTGGACCATCCACCTGAGAAGCGGTACGTGCGGAACGACGAGGGCAAGATGGTGATCGTCGACACCTGGCTGTCGCACTTCGCGACGTGCCCACAAGCGCAGGACTGGAGGAAGAAGTCGTGAGCACGATGGTCTTCCACGGCGGCCCGTTGGACGGCACGAGTCAGGAGACGCAGGAGGGGTTCCCGGCACCCGATGGCTACAGCCACCGCGTGTTGCTCAACGGCGAGTGGTACTACCGTTTCATGACCGACGACTCGGGACAGCACCACTACCGCCTCGAGGCTGGACAGTTAGGCTCCGATGCTGCAACATCCTCGTAGGCACAGGAGGCGAGATCATGGGTGAGGCACGGTGCAGGGGCACGAAGGAAGAGCGAGCAGCCGAACATCGAGGCAAGCCATCGCGGTGGCGGGACGTGTGGCCGCTGAAGCCCGTGAAGGTTGAGAAGCGGCGCTCGGCCGTCCCGAAGCGGGCGCGCTCGAAGCAGAAGCGAGCGGTGAAGCGGCAGTTCATGCTCGGCCGTCGGGCGCTGGGCTCCATCGGTTCCGGCAAGGTGGCACCGCCGGCCGGGTACGAGATGGCGATGTACCGTGCCAAGGTCGGTTCGTCATGAACGACGTGACTCGAGCAATCCTGGAGAACGTGAAGGCCTACGCCACCGCCTACGCGAAGGCGTACCTGGCCCTGACCGAGGCGGGCCTTTCGCCGGAGCTGGCGCAGAACGAGGCGCGAGTGCTTGGCTTCATGGCGGTGAGCCCCGACGCGACTACTCCACCGGCCGGGCTCCCGGGGTTCGGGCCTAGGTCGGGTGACGCATGAAGCCCGCGTTGACGGACCAGGAATGGGCGGACGCGCGGGTAGCGTTGGGCGGATTCCCCGTCCTTGACGGTGATGAACCTGTTGGCGTGACGCTGGACCCGCATGGGGTCGCCGCGCTTTGCCTCTTCGGCCAGGAGTTCGGGTTCACGGAGGAGGATGTGCGGGACGAGCGGCAAGCCTACCACGACGCTGTGGTGCTGGCGCGGGAGGGTGGCAATGAAGGCCTGTGCCTTGCCTGCATCGCCAGGGCCGCGCGTCACTTCGACCGAGCCAATCGCATCGAGGCTCTGCTACCGCCCCGGGAGCCAGACTGGGATGAGAACGAGGCGGCCTTCGGCTGGCCCCCGGATGACGAGGAGACGCCATGAAGCGGTCCACGTTCTTCAAGGCGTTACTGGCGCTGCCCTTCGTGCCGGGCGTGCTGGCGAAGTTGAAGCCTGCCCCTCAGAACGTATTGGTAGCCTTCAGGCAGGAGACAGACTTCGCGACGGTTCCCACCGCCGGGGAATCCACCATCCTCCGGCAAACGATCCGCTACGGGCTATGCCCCGGGTGGGTGCCGGTGCGAGTGATTGGATCGCGAACCACGCCGGACATCTTCAGCGATTGGGGCGGGATGAACTACGTCTCCGCCCCCGAGTTGGCGCGGCTCTACCGTGTGCGGATGGAGGAGTGCGTCGTGTTCAAGACGGTGCCCGAAGCGAGATTTGCGCTCAGATGGGGTCCCTACGAGGGCAACGAGCGCGGGCTCATCATGCTCCGGCCCCGGGCGGACGGGGACTACACGCTGGACGCATTCGCGCTGCGCTTCGCGGCTCGGGATGGGAGGAGAACGATATGAGGCGCGCGGACTTCGTCAAAGCACTGGCGCTCGTGCCATTTGCCCCGGCGGTGCTGGAGGAGCGTCCAGGCTACGCAGCCGATGTGCTACCCAAGTTGAAGGGCAAGCAGGATCTGCGTATCTGTGGTGAAGAAGGTGACGTGTGGCACAGCAAGTTGGGGTGGATAAGGCCGCCAAAGGAGTTTTGATGAGACGCACCGACTTTCTGAAGGCACTGGCGGTCTTGTCGTTCACTCCTGCGCTACTGGAGCGACTGAAGCCAGGAGTGCCGCTCGGGTTTGCACACGACTTCATGCCGGGTGAGGACCCCGCCTCGCGAACCGGCCCGACCGGGCCAACGGACGAGTCCTGGGTGGTGGAGTTCGCCGGGGCGACGTTCTACCTCGACTCGCCTTCAATGCTCTCCGTGGGGAACAGCAAGAACGTGTACCGCCCCACCTACAGCGCCACGGCCCCCTTCGAGTGCCGCATGGGCGTGAACGACCTAGACAGCGGCTGGAAGCGGCTGTGGGTGACCCGGGAGGGCAAGACGTATGTGGCTGGGGTGAAGCGGAACCCCGAGCCCATGGGCGTCACGTTCTCTGCGGACATGCTGGACGGTGAGGACCTCACGCCCCACCCCGATTGGTGGCCCCGGAGGATCAGATGACGCTCGGTGATTGGGTAGCGCTGGCGCTGTTTGTCGTCGCCCTCGTGTGCATGGGGGTTTTAGTATACGAAAAGGCCAAGGCCAACGATGAGTACAGGAAATGGCTGGAGAGGTAACTCCTCGGAGGATTCGATGAGCATCCCCGTCTGGACGAAGGCACTCGACAAGTACCACGGCGATGACAACAGTTGCAAGGTCTGCGGCAAGCCGATCCTCGTGGGCGAGGAGTTCTGGTACGATTCAGCCTCGATGATACGGGAGCCGCCCCTGGTGTTCCACGAGCGATGCCGGAGGATCCGATGATCGAGAATCGTAAGTGCGCGGAGTTACGTTCCTATATCCGGCGCCCGCCCTCAATCCCTGGTCCGTTCTTTGTCGAGTACTTCTTTCTCTCCGTCGCCCCATGGGAGCCCGGTGGTTGGATTGCGCACAACGTGATGGGCATACGCCGGGCATTCCATCGCCTAGCATTCCGGTTGGGGGCCCTGGAGCGACACCCCGACCGCCGTTTTCTCCTAAATGTGTGGCGGTGGCGGTGGCCCACCGCTGACCGCATCCGAGAGGCACATAAACTGGCCGCGCGGGTGAGTCGATATGACTGAGAGGGGGTCGACACGCCGTATGCTCATGCCCAGGAGGATCCGATGAACATCGAGACCGCACGCGCCAATGCCCCGGGCATGGGCCATGACGGCCAACCCCTGCGCGTCTGCACAACCTGCGACGTCCGGCACTACGACAACTGTCCGGACTGCTTCGGGTTCGGTGTCCTGCGCCCCGGTGCGGCTGGGGTGCCCATGTCCGCGCACCGGGCGGTTGAGGGTGGGAAGTCGTATCCCTGCCCGACGTGTGGGAGTGACCAACGAGGAGTGCCGGCTCCATGACCCTCATCGCCACCCGCTACGTCGGCTCCTGCGGTCACACCTACACGCACCGCCACCCGCCCACAGAGAAGCCGCTCCGCTACTGGCTGCTCCGCTGTGAGAAGTGCAAACGCTCCAAAGGCAAGGGGCCGCTGCGCTCGTTTACGGCGGTCGTGGAGCACGAGCCCGCAACGTGGTGACGTTTCGTCTCTACCCGGAACCGGGCCGCACGCTCTACGTGAGGGTGAACGTCCACCGCACGAAGAAGGCGATGCGGGAATACTGGCGCACCACCGACGCGCGCTTCGGCGGCGGGACGTGGGACAAGCGGCAAGGCTACTGCCAGGAGCGCAGTAGTTGGAAGGTGAACTGTGATCGAAGGATGCGCCGTGACCCTTGCATCGCTGAGGTGAACATGTATCGGGCGGCCCTGGTCATGGGCATCGTGACGCACGAGATGCTGCATGCTGCTGTAGCTTGGGGACGACGGACGCATTTCAATTGGCAGAGGCTGGAAGACGACGACTCAGTGAACCAAGACGAGGAACGCTTCGCCTACGCCCACAGCGAGTTGTGTCGGCAGTTCATGGTCCGGGCGATAGCGGCGGGCCTCTATGACTGAACAACCCCATTACCCACGAGGAGTTCGCCTCCCATGACGGAAAGCACTGGCGTGAACGTTCGCTTCGACCTGGAGGAATTGCAGGAGGTGCGCCGCGCCATCGCCGGCCGCCGCGAGGACCTGGAGAAGGTGCGCAGCAAGATGGAGAACCTTGGTCTCTCGACCTTCACGGCCGACACAGCGATCGAGACGCTGGATCGCTGCAAGGTGGCGATCGGTGACGAGCCGGAAGACATGTTCACCGGGCTGGACAAGAGCACGGGCGAGATCAAGGACTGAGATGCGGTTCGGCTCCCTGTTCGCCGGCGTTGGTGGCTTCGACCTAGCCCTAGAACGTGCCGGGCTAACGCCAGCGTGGAGCGTGGAGTTGGACCCGCAATGCCGGGCGGTGCTGAGGAGGCATTGGCCGGATGTTCCCCACTGGGAGGACGTGCATGATGTCAAAGCGGTGTGCGAGGTGTGCGGAGACAAAACCGCGAAGCGAGTTCTACCGGAAGTCGGACATGGGGGACGGGCTCCAAGCGTGGTGCAAGAAGTGCCAGTTGGCATACGACCACGCGAACCGGGTTGCGGGGACGAGGAAGGCCGGGACGCCGGAACAGCGCCACAAGTGGCAGTTGGCCGGGAGGTACGGGCTGACTCCGCAGCAGGTTGCCGAGATGAAGGAACGGCAAAGCGGGGTCTGTGCGATCTGCGGGAAGGTGCCGAGGCGGTGGGTGGTGGATCACTGCCACGTGACGGGGGAGGTGAGGGGGCTGCTCTGCCACGGGTGCAACATCCACCTTCCGATCATCGAGGACGCCGCCTTTGTGGATGCGGCGCAACGCTACTTGTCGAGCCGGTCGATGTGATCTGCGGCGGCTGGCCCTGCCAAGACCTGTCGGTGGCCGGTCGTCGGGCTGGACTGATTGAGGGCAAGCGGTCGTCGCTGTTCTTTGAGGCCATGCGGATCATCAAGGAGCTTCAAGATGCCGGAGTCGGTCCAACCTTCGCTCTTTTCGAGAACGTCCCGGGACTGCTCTCGTCAAACGGCGGAAACGATTTTGCTGTCGTTCTCGCTGAACTGGCAAACGTCGGGGCGTTGGACATCGCGTGGCGAGTCCTGGACAGCCAATTCTTCGGCGTGGCCCAGAGACGGCGCCGCGTGTTCATTGTCGCAGATTTTAGAGGCGAACGTGCCGCCGAAATACTTGCTCTCTCCGAAGGCTTGTATGGGCATCCTGCGCCGAGCCGAGAAGCGGAGGAAGGAACTGCCGGAGGCGCTGGCGTCGGCGCTCAAGCAACGGGCGACGGCTTCTACCGAGAGGGACTAGGCCCCCTTGCCGTGAGCGACGACAACGGCACGAACCAGCTAGTCGCCCAGAGCCTAGCGATCCGTGGGCGCGACGGGACACCGCAGGCGGAACTAGGCACCGACGGTCTAGCCAACGCCATCCTTACGCCGAGCGGGGGGCGGGCCGGTATGGGCTGCGGTGCGGTCCTCGCCCACACCCTCCGTGCCGAAGGCTTCGACGCCAGCGAGGACGGGACGGGACGGGGGACGCCGATTGTGGTGACACAGGACTCCTCCCCGCTGGTTATGGATGATCTATCGCCCACCCTCAAGTTGGGCACGGGCTTCGAGATGGGACAACCGCCGTGTGTGGTGGCGTTTCAGGGGGGCGCCCAACAGGATCAAATCGTGCCCCCTGGTGCAGCCGTGCCGACGCTGGCGCATTCGAGCAACACCCACGGAGGACACCACCAGCCGAAGGTCATGGAGGGGGCCATCCCTCGCCGATTGACCCCCGGCGAGTGCGAGGCACTCCAAAGTTTTCCGCCAGGCTGGACCGCCTACGGCACCCGCGAGGACGGCACCCGCTGCGACATGGCTGACGGGCCGAGGTACAGGTTCTGTGGGAATGCAGTTACGGTATCGGTCGTGAACTGGATCGCCTACAGAATCATGGTCGCTGAAGCTGAACTATCCGACATGACCCTAACGCCAGCAGCCCAAACGGGTTAGCTTGACTTCATCATGGCGAAGCCCAAGGCGAACGGAATGCGGGTACTCAATGAGGCCGTGGAACTTGTGCCGGTCGCGGACCTGACGCTCCACCCGCGCAACGTGAACCAGGGCGACCTCGGGGCGATCCATGAGAGCGTAGCGGTCAACGGCTTCTACGGGACCATCGTGGCACAGCGGTCTACCGGACGCGTGCTGGTGGGAAATCATCGCCTCATGGTAGCGCAGCAGATGGGCGCCAAGGACGTGCCGGTGGCTTGGGTGGACGTGGACGACGCGACGGCGCTCCGCATCCTCCTGGCTGACAACCGCACCACCCGGCTCGGCATAGACGATCCCGAGCAACTGGTGGCGTTGCTGCAAGAGATCCTGGCCGATGCGGGCTCGCTTGAAGGCACGGGCTATGACGCGGACGCGCTGGATGAGCTGCTTGCCGACCTCGGCCGCGAGATGGACAAGCCCGAGGACCCCGGCGCACAGGTAGATCGTGCCGCCGAGCTTCAGAAGAAGTGGGGCACCGAGCGCGGCCAGGTGTGGGAGATCCCGAGCAAGGCGGTGCCGGGCAAGTCACATCGGGTCATGTGCGGGGACTCGACGAGCGCGGGGGACGTGGGGCGGCTGATGGGGGGCGAGAGTGCGGAAGCCGTGCTTACCGATCCGCCCTACGGAATCAGCCAGCCCGGAGTCATAAACGACGCCCCTGAGTTGCTGGATGGGACAGTGCGCGGTGCCGTTGCAAACCTGCCAGTGGAAAACGCCATTGTCGTGGCCTTTCAGGGCACGCGGACGTTCCCCGTCTGGCTAGATGCGATAAGGGCGGCGGGGCATCAGTTCCACCGGATGTTGTGGCTCTACAAGGCAGCGCAATGCACGTTCCCGTGGCGAGGATGGATTCTGACTTCAGAATCCATCCTGGTATCTGAGGTTGGCAACGGCGCGTGGCAGGACGCGCACCCCTACGTTCATGACTGCTACTACCTCCCGGAAGTATCTGGTGAGCTGGGGGCAGATGCAGGGTGGCACGGTTCCGTCAAGCCGCTCTCTGTAGTGGCCGATATTACCCGCCGAATCGCCTCGGTCGGCGCAGTCGTGTTTGATCCATTCCTCGGCTCGGGCACCACGATGGTCGCAACCGAGAACGAGCGCCGCGTCTGCTACGGCATTGAGATAAGCGAGGGCTATTGCGCCGTTATTCTTGAGCGGATGGCGGCAATGGGGCTGGAGCCGAGGAAGGTGAAGCATGGCTAACGGGTCAAACGGCAAGAAGGGGAACGGGGCAAAGCGGGGTCCGAAGCCCTGGGCGCCCACGGATAAGCAGATCCAGGAGATCGCCACGTTGGCGGCTGTACTGAACCAGACCCAGGTGGCGGATTACTTCGGCATCACCGTGCCGACATTTCACGCAGCTATGGGAAGGGACCCACGAATCTCCTTAGCGTATAAAGAGGGACGCGCAAAGGCGATCACTACCATAGCCGGCTCGCTACTCCAGGCGGCGCGCAGTGGCAACCTTGGGGCGATGTGCTTCTATCTGAAGACGCAGGCCGGCTGGCGCGAGACGAGCGTACATGAGATCACAGGTGCAGACGGTGGCCCCATCCAGGTAGAGGAGGTTGTCGTTGTCCGCAACCGCATCACCAACCGTATTTCCGGGATCGCAAGCCGAATTGCTGGCCAGCCTACCGGAGTCGGAATGGCGAGCGTTCCTGGGCACACTAACGGGGACAGAGCTTCGGGTCGTTGAGCACGACTGGCACTTCTGGGCCCGGCCCAAGCAGCTACCGCCTCCGGGCGACTGGCTGACTTGGGTTTTGAGGACGGGTCGCGGATTCGGGAAAGCCCTAGCGCTTGACACCCCGCTGCCTACCCCTGATGGCTGGACCACGATGGGCGAGGTTCGGGTAGGCGACCGACTATTCGACGAGGGCGGGCGTCCATGCCGGGTGACGTTCGCCACGGAGGTCCAGGTCGGGCGCCCCTGCTATGTGGTGCGGTTTGACGACGGCTCGGAGGTCGTGGCAGACGCCGACCACCGTTGGCTGACATGGGACAAGCGGTATAGGAAGGCCATGGGCCGCGCCGTACACCCGCGTTCTGCTCCGGGCACTCGTACGACGGAGGAGATCCGCTCCACCCTGATGGCGAATGCCCGGGAGCGGAATCACAGTATCCCTCTAGCGGCGCCACTCGATCTTCCCGTCGCGCCGCTGCCAGTGGACCCCTACGTATTGGGCGTCTGGCTCGGGGACGGGTCTAGCGCAAAAGGGGCGGTCACGGTAGGTGATACGGACGCCAATGAACTTCTTGGCATGTTGGCTGCCTCCGGAGTGGCTTTAAGTGGGAAGCCGTGCCGTAAACCGGGTGCGTTCTGCGCGACCTATCCGTTGGGTGGAAAGCCAGCCAAGCGGGATGCGGTGACAGGGGCGATGATGGCGAATGGGTCCCTTCACAGCGCTCTACGTACCCTTGGCGTCCTCAAGAATAAGCATGTACCTGCTGCCTACCTCAGGGGTTCGATCGAACAGCGCGCGGCTCTGTTGGCGGGCCTCCTGGATACGGACGGGTTCATCGCCCCTGGGGGAAATGTCGAGTTTACATCCACGAAGGAAGTGCTCGCGGATGCAGTAGTGGAGTTGGCTGTATCGCTCGGGCACAAGCCGGTGAAGGCGGAAGGTGTGGCCACAATCTATGGTAGAATAGTGGGGCCGAAGTGGCGCGTGAAATGGACGCCAAGGACTCAGGTGTTTCGACTCCGGCGGAAGGCCGAGCGCGTGCGGTGTGAGACGGCGCAGCGGAACAGGACGACGCATCGGTACATCGTGGCGGTGGATCCAGTCCCTAGCGAGCCAGTGCGGTGCCTTGCCGTGGATTCGCGCTCGCACCTCTATCTGGCTGGTCTGGGTATGGTCCCGACGCACAATACGGCGACCGGGGCCGGTTGGGTACACGAGCGGGCAGAGCAGGAGCCAGGGCGGTGGATGGCCTTTGTGGCGAAGACCCCGGCCGACGCCCGAGACTACATGATCGAGGGGCCTGCGGGCGTGCTACGCAACCCGCCGCTCTGGTGCCTGGACGCCCCGAACGGTCCCTGGCCGAAGTATGAGCCCTCGAAGCGGCGCATCACCTGGCCGAACGGCTCGTGGGCGACGGTCTTCAGCTCGGAAGAGCCGGACGGACTGCGTGGGTTCTCAGGCGATACGGCATGGCTGGATGAGTATGCCAAGTACAAAAATTGTCGGGAGGTCTGGGAAAATCTCCAGTTCGGGATGCGCGAGGTCTCGGCTGATCGCCCGCGTATATTCATCAGCACGACGCCCCGGCCCGTGCCGATCCTTTCGGAGATCGAGGAGCAGCCGACCACCGTAGTGGTGACGGGCAGCAGCTACGAGAACCGGGCCAACCTGGCGCCGGAGTGGTTCACGCAGACGCTGGCGGCCTACGAGGGGACGCGCCTGGGCCGGCAGGAGATCCACGGTGAGCTACTGGACGATGTGGAGGGGCTGGTCTACAGCAGCTTCAGCAAGGCACCGTTCCCCGCCGGTAACGTGGATGCGAGCGTGGTGGACACGGGCGCCGAGATCTTCGTCGGGCAGGATTTCAACGTGAACCCGATGGCCAGCGTGATCGGGGTGAAGGTGGCCGACGAGCTGCACATCCTGGATGCGCTGGAGATCCAGACATCGAACACGGAGGAGGTAGCCGGCGAGCTGAGGCGGCGCTACCCGGGCCGGAAGATCGTGATCTGCCCTGACCCGAGCGGGCGGGCCCGGCACAGTAGCTCCCCGGTAGGGATGACGGACTTCACCATCCTACAGCGCGCGGGCTTTGACGTACGAGCGCCTAAAGCGGCGCCACTGGTCGTGGACCGAGTGAACAACACGCAGGCGATGCTCTGCCAGGGCACACGCCGGCGCATCCGCATCCATCCCCGGGCCAAGGCGCTGATCCGAGCGCTTGGTGGGCTGACGTATAAGGAGGGCACGAGCATCCGTGACAAGGCGAGCGGACTAGATCATATTCTGGATGCAAACGATTATCTTTGTTGGGAGGAGTTCCGAGTACTCCGCCCCGCAGCGCCAACGATCCGGTTCTCGCACGTGAGGATCTGAGGGATGAGCCAAGACAAGGATCCGTGGGACCTATGGGGACGCCTTCCGCGCTGGGTACGTATCACCCTTGACCTGGGCGTAGTTTTCCTCGTACTCAGGTGGATCTTCGGATGAGTCACCAAGACGGAGGCGGTAAGGTAGCGGCGATGAGGGCGGCGCGCGAGGCGCAGTGGGCACGGGCACAGAAGGCGGCGAAGGTAGGCGGGAAGGCTGCCGCGGTCGCTGACCAGGTGGCCGAACTTGCGCCACTCACGCCCCCAGAGATGGCCGAGTTGGAGGTCCTGAAGGATCGCGTGCGGTCTGGGCTCCGCACGTTCTTCGACGTTGCCGCCGCACTGACGGAGATACGGGATAGACGACTGTACCGACAGACGCACCGGTCGTGGGACGCATTCGTGAACGATGAGTTTGGCATGACAAAGCAGCATGCAAACCGGCAGATAATCGCTGCGGCAGTAGTAGGAAACCTAGGAAGTGGAACCCGGGGTTCCGCTTTGCCCACGCAGGAGAAAGTCATCCGGCCGCTGACGCCGCTTGAGCCGAAGCAGCAGCGCAAGGCATGGAAGATGGCCGTAAAGAAAGCGGCCGGCGGCAAGGTCACGAACGAGATCGTGCAGGAAGCGGTACAGGAGGTAACCGGCGCCCCGAAGCCGGAGCCGTCCTGTCGCGTCTGCCCCAACTGCGGGTGGGCGCTGTAGGAGCGGTACACGAAGTAAGAGGAGGGCCAGGCCATGATCCTCAACCTGAAGGTGACGATGGCGCCCGCCCCGGGCAGGGAGCCCGAGCAGGTGGCAGACGTCAACATCGTGGTGATGGAGGTTCCGCAGCCCACGAACGCCAGCCGCTACATCCTGGAATGCAAGGACGCAGCCGGCGCGGCCCTGGCGCGGGCGGTAGCTGACGGTCTCGCGGTGAAGCACGTCCTGGACGTCAATGAAGAGCCGGACTACTGACCCCGCCATCCTGGCCGGGCTCGACTTCGGTGGTGGCTCCGGAGCGGCCTACGATGAGACGGGCGGCTACTGCGTGCGGTGCGGCTCGAAGATCAGGCTACGCATTGAGACGGACGGCAACGGGCACCTGGTCGAGACGCCGGGCCCATGCCGGGCATGCGGGCGCGGGGTCCATACTGCATTCGGCCTGCCGTTCGTTCGCTCCACTGCGCAACCGAAGATCGCGCCAGCATCCAAGCCCGCGCCGCGCGCGTGCCGGGCCGAGGTGCGGGCAGCCATCCTGCGGGGTACGCCTGCCTCAGCCATCATGAGAGAGGTTGGGGTATCACGTCAGAGCGTATACGTGGTGCGTCGTGCGCTGGAGGCTGAAGGCAAGACGTTGACGTGCCGGTGTGGCAAGCCGGCGTTCCACCGAGGGCGCTGTAGGGGCAAGGAGCGCGTGACGTAATGAGAATCTCCCACCCGAACCGCTGGATCTACGGTGGCGTGCTTCGTCCCGTCGAGTGGACGGCCGACGACGGCCGGATCCTCCTTTGGAACGGCTCGGCCGTGGACGTCGTGGCAGGCGACGCGCTCCTGGCGCTGTTCACTGGCGCGCCTGGCGTGGCATTCATCGGGGTGACGCGGAATGGTGAGCCGGTGCCCGTCGACCGGCCAACGGTGGCTACATGAGCTACGCCTCCCGCATCCATATGGTCAGGGCAGAGCAAGCAAGCATCTACGTATAGAGGGGAACCGCATGGCCACCATCCCGACAACAGCCGCATCGGCAGACACCAAAGTCTCGACCAACCTACCCACGTACGTCCGACCCGAGTTGACGGACCGGCTACTGGACCTGACGTTGATGGAGGACCTGCTGGCCGGCACCCGCCGCATGTGGCGAAAGGCGCGACTGTATATCCGGATATGGGCGGACGAGGACGAGGACGTCTACAAGATCCGGTCGCGCTGTGAGCAGGTCTTCGAGGGGCTGGGCCGAACATTGAGCGCCGCAGTGGGGATGCTATTCAGTCGGCCACCCGAGATCACTTGGAACCAGGGAGCCGCGCGCATCGAAGAGCACTGGGACAACATCGACGGAGCGGGCACCAAGGGCGACGTATTCCTGAAGCGATTCGCCGAGGCGACGATCCGGGACGGCACCGGGGTGATCGTAGTTGACCATCCGAAGCCGCCGGTGAACGAGAAGGGCAAGCCTGTCCAGGTCACAGCTGACATGGACGAGCGGCTGGGACTGAGGCCGCGGTGGGCCAGCTATCCCAGAGAGAACATACTGTCGTGGCGCTACGATACGGTAAACAACCGGCAGACGTTGACGCAGATCGTATTGGCAGAGCCGAGCGTAACGGCGGCCGGCACCTTCGGCATCGAGAAGAAGACACGTTGGCGCCGGATCTTCCTGGCGGTACCCGAGGGCGCACAGCCAAACATGGACGGCACACCCGCCGAGCCACAGGCACTGTGGGAGGTCTGGGAGGCGACGGTGCCGAACCCAGCGACCCCGGAACAATTCCGCGTGACAGACCGGGGGGCGTACCGGAGCGTGAAGGGGCTGGCGATGCCGTTCCTGCCTGTAGCAGTGGCCACGGTGGGCAAGCCCGAGGGCGACCCACTGGTAGCCAGCATCCCGCTGCTAGGCGTGGCATGGGCGAACCTGGGCCACTGGCAGCAGGCGTCGAATCTACGGTTCTACCGTGAGCTGGCCGCCTTCCCTCAGCCCTCACTACTCGGGAATTTGGATGAGGAGAAGGGCGTGGACGCGGCGGGCAACCCGGGGATGGTGCCCGGCAGGATGCGCTTCGGGCCTCTGGTCGTCGTCCACCTGAGCGCGGACGGGGAGGCGCCGGCCGAGTTCAAGTACGTGGCCCCGCCGGTCGAGGCATTCGAGCCACTGATCGCCGGCTGCGAGGAGAAGATGGAGGCGATGGCCGCGCTGGGCATGAGCTTCCTGGCACGGGACAAACGCACAGCAGAGACGGCAGAGGCGAAGCGACTGGACGCCACGGCAGAAAACTCAACGCTGGCGACTGCCTCGCAGGGCATCGAGGACTGCGCGAACTACGCCTTCGAGATCCACGGCTGGTACATGGACATCCCGAAGGACGGGGTACCTGAGCTGAGGATCAACCGCGACTACGATGCCATCGCCATGGAAGCGGGCGTCATGAGCGTGTGGGTACAGGCCGTGAAGAACGCGGACGTGCCGCCCCGGGTGCTGCTGGAGGCATGGAAGGCAGGCGGCCGGTTGCCGCCTGACACGGACATCGACGCGCTGGAGATGGAGATCCTGGGTGCCATGGCCGCGAAGGCGGAGATCGCTGCCAAGCTGGCATCTGCACAGGCAGCACGCCCGCCCACCCTGCCACCCGGACAGAAGCAAGCAGTGGCCGATGAGGAGGAAGGCATCGATCTGACCGGGGGGAACTAGGACGATGATCGTAGAACTGACGGGCGGCGGCCCATTCGACGGTGACCGCGCGAACCTGGACGACACGGTGCGGACCATCATACTGACGCGCATGACGCCGGCGGCATTCCTTCAGCCGTTGGGCCCCGTACCGGGCCCTGGCGAGCCCTCAGACGGATACGAGCGGGTGGGGGCGTACGTAGCGCAGGGCGAGCCACCGGCGACGTTCTGCTGGGCACCTGAGGAGGGATAGCGATGGCGATGCGCCTGCGTAGGGTTCGAGGTGCTGACGGGAAGTACGTGCTCATTGCTGTCTGCGCCGCCCTCACTACGCCGAAGGAAGGCGACGTATACCTGGACGACGGCCAACACTACGCCATCGCCATGAAGTACTACCACGAGGCCGGGCATGACGTGGGCGAGTATGCGGAACTGATGGAGCGGGAACAGGACTATCGGGATGCTGCCGCAGAAACTGAGGCGTGGAGCGCAGCCAATAGGTGCAAGGAGGAATGACGATGGCGAACATCGACAATCTCACGATCACCATCCGGCTCAAGATCGGCTGGCGCTGGCGGCTGGCGACGAAGTGTCTGCCTCCACTAGTCTGGTTGGGGCTCCCTGCCCGCGCCTGTGTGCCGGTCCTGAATTGGGCGCTGCGCGGGTTCCGCTGGTCCTCCGACGGTAGGGGCTGGGCCCCGCTCTTCGAGGGGAACGAAGTCGAATTGAAGCATCTAGGATGAGTGTAGGATCTTCTCTTGCACGGGAGGAAAGCATCATGGAACAGGAAATCGAACGCACCACGCATTACAAGGCTGGCTACGACGCCCATACTGGGAAGTGGCGGCGTGGTGAGGGTGACCATTGGACGCCGATGCGGTGGGCGACAACGCCGGATGGGGCGTACATCGGAACGCTGAGGGACGCCCACCGACTCTGTGTCTTGCGGGGCATCCGACCCGAACTACGCACGGGCACGAGTAACACCTGTTCGGTCGGCTTCAGCGAACGGGAGCAGAAGTGGTACGGATGGTCGCACCGGGCGATCTTCGGGTTTGGGATCGGTGACGTGGTGGAAGAGGGCGATCTGTGCGCCACGTCTGGGTGGACGGACGAGTACCTGAAGGATCACCCTGACGACAACGTGTTGCCGGTGGGATTCAAGGCGCTCACTCTGAACGACGCCAAACGTATGGCCATCGCCTTCGCTGCCTCCGTGTCCTGAATGAGCAGTGCCACCTCTTGCACGGGAGGAATCATGAACATTTTCAGACGCATTCTCAGATCGCTAGGTTGGCGACGCACCCGGTCGAGGGGTGTCCTGTATCCTAAAGGGAACGCCCTTGCCTTCAAGTGCATGAGATGTGGCCATGAGGTCCCGGCCGAAGTGCGGGTCAGGGTATATCACAGATGGTACAGCACCCCATGCCCCAAGTGTGGTATGCGGTTCATGGCGCGATCGCCGCGATCAGAAATGGCACCGGGTGCCCCAATCCTACAGGCCGGAGACAGCGTGATCATCTGGGGGGCGAGGACCCTGTAGCATGAGTACCGCCACCGACCTCCTGCTCGCACGCCTGGAGCGCTACGCGGCCACGTTCAAGCCCGCGATGGCTGGGCGTATCCTGCGTGCGTACGAGATCATGCGCACCAGCATGACGGACGCGGAGATCGGGGCGCTACTGAAGAGCGGGGCATCGGCTGAGCGAGTGGCGTCGGCCCTGACACATGAGCCATGGTTCAAGCAGGCACTGACGGGCGTAGGCACCGGAGCGCAGGACATCACGCTACGGAGCGCACGGCAGTATGCAGTGGAGCTGCCCCGCGACGCACGAGCGGCGGTGAAGCTGGGCATCGACCTGTCGAACCCGCGCATCGCCGCTGCGATGGTGACGATGAAGTCCCGGGCGACGGACCAACTCACGAAGGACGCCGCGGCCACCATGCGCCAGGTGGTGAAGGCCGGGATGGAGGCAGGCAAGGGCTCGAAGGCGATCGCCAAGACCCTACGCGACAGCATCGGGCTGGCCCCGAACCAGGAGCAGGCGGTCAGGCACTTCGAGGAGATGCTTCGGGCCGGAGACCGAACGGCGCTCTCCCGCGCACTGAGGGACAAGCGCTACGACGCGACGCTGAACCGCCTACTAGGTCCAGGTGGCAAGGGGCTGAGCGAGGCACAGATCAAGACGATGGGGGACGCGTACCGCCGTAAGATGGTCGCGTTCAACGCCAACACACAGGCACGCACGCTGGCGAACGACGCACAGAGGGCAGGGCAGCGGCTGGCCTGGGAGGACGCGATAGGCAAGGGCGTAGTGGACCGGGCGAACCTGTGGAAGCAGCGCGTGAGCATGAGGGACGGCAAGGTGCGGGACGAGCATGTGGAATGGGACGGCGAGGTGCGGCGTTTCGACGAACTCTATAGTTCCGGTGAAATGGTGGTAGGTGAAAGCGAATTTGGGTGCCGCTGTTTTGAAATCCTATTCGAGGACGCGACGGGCGAGCGGTTCGGCGCTGGCCAGGGCCCGCGTTCCGTCCAGGGACAGGCCCCGGTGCCCCCGGTCGCTCCGCCCGCCGTTCCTGTACAGCCACATATACCGCCCGTGGAAGAGGCAGTCGTTGAGGAGTCGCGTCCGGTGAGCGGCAGAGTGCCGAAGTTCGCCACAAAGGAAGAAGCCGTGGCGTTCTCCCGGACATTCATCCGAGACCTTGACCCGGACCTAGTGGCGGCGGTGAAGTTGGAAGACCTACAGGCCCTCATGGAAGGCGCCCACAATGCGGCGGTGCCGTATGGCCATGTAGTGAATGAGATCGGGTTCAAGACCACAAAAAGACAGCGGCGGGCTTGGGCTATTGCGATAGATAGGAGAAACGGAGATACCGCCGTTGCATTGCAGAAGACCTACGTGCGGAACCTCGCGAAGGAGCACGCGCAGGCGAAGGTGACTTACGGCCTCAGTCACGCGGCTGCGCTCAAGAAAGCCGAAGCGAACCTGGCAGATCCCAAGAGGTTCGCCATTCGCCCCTTTAACGAGAAGAAACTAGCTTCGTTGCGGGTCGCTACCCGGTGGACAGTTGGCGAAGGGTCGAGCGTTCCGTTCCGTTCGACCGTAGCCCATGAAGTAAGCCACACCGTCTATTTCCGGTACCGGCTTGAAAACGAATGGAGGACGGCGCTGGCGAAGCGTGGGACGGGTGCCGGGTCACTGGAGGCATACGCTGTGTCGGAGTACGGTGCGAGTAGCGCAACCGAGTTGTTTGCTGAGGTGGGCGCGCTCGTGGCCGAAGGTAGGCAGTCGGAGATACCGGCGAAGATCCTGGAGGCGTTCATGGAGGTAACGAGGGGGCTCGGAAAATGACCAGTTATCAGTGCCCTTCATGCAAGCACTACCTGGGCCTGTCGGAGTGCGAAGCGTTTCCGGACGGAATCCCCGAACAGATCATTACGGGTGAGCACGACCACACGGAACCGTACCCGGGAGATAGTGGCATCAGATTCGAGCCGGTAAGTGAAGCCGAACCTGGGGCTCCCACCACGGGAGCAAGTAGTTGAAGCATCAAAGTCTTTACGCTTGAAGGGTATAGGGTTAAACTAGGCTCAGTTGAGGCGCGTCGCACGCGCGAGCCGCATTTGAGGAGAGACCGATGGCACTGCCAGAATTCGCGAAGCTCGAGGACGTACCGGAGCCGTTCCGGGAGTTGTATGAGGAGAAGGAAGGCAAGGTAGTGACGAAGGCGGCGGCGGTAGCAGCAGACGATCACAAGGAACTGCGCGCTGCCATCGAGAAGGAACGCGCGGCCACCAAGACGGAAGAGGACAAGCGCAAGGCCGCGGAGAAGTTGGCGAAGGAGTTGGCTGACCAGCTCACGGCCAAGACGGCAGGCATCACGGAGGCGGCGCTGAAGGAGTTGCGCTCCCAGGTGCGCAAGGACCTCCAGGCCGAGAGCGCCGAAGAGCTGGAGCGCAAGCAGGCGGAGATCGACGCGCTGAAGGGAGTCCATCAAGAGAACCGGGTGCTGAAGCTGGACACCAAGGTCAAGAAGCAGTTGCTCGATGCCGAGGTTCGGCATGAGCGGGTGGATGCGCTGTTCATCCTGACGTCGCACGAGTACGATCTGACCGAGGACGGGAAGCCGAAGCTGGTGAACCACCCGGGCATGACGATCGACCAGTTCGCCAGGACGGAGCTGAAGAAGCGGTTCCCGGAGTTCTTCCGGGGCTCGATGGCAGCGGGCGGCGGGACGGGTGGGGCGTACACGGCTGACGGCAAGCCGGTGGGCGGCACCACGGTGGATGACGTGCTGAGGAACCCTGCGGCAGCCGCGACGGCTGCGCGGGCAGCGGCACACCAGTAGGGACAGGGCGGCCGGGGGGATCCTGGCCGGGTAACGGCAGCAGTCGAGCGATCGCCGATAGAATCGCTCCCGCGGTGGGATACCGCGGTGACAGGGCGAGTGACGGTAGTGGACCGAGGGATTCGGCCCAACCTGAGTGCCAGAGGGGGATCCTCCGAGCGCGCGGGGTTGGTGAACAGGAAGGGCCGAATCCCCTCGGTTTCACCGCACGTTGTCGGGCCCGAGAGGGTGGAGGCCATCAAGGCTAACCATCTGACCACGAGGGCACGACAATGTCACTCACCTTGGTAGAGGCCGCGAAGCTCATGGCCAATGGGGGCGAGACTATTCGCGCCTCCGTCATCAGCATGTTCGCACGGGCTTCCGATATTCTGATGGCGCTGCCCATGAAGGACATCGCGGGCAACGCCTACGCCTACAACCGAGAGGGCTCGCTGCCCGCCGTCGCGTTCCGGGGCGTGAACGAGAGCTACACGGCGAGCACCGGTACGATCAACCCGCTGGTCGAGTCGCTGAGGATCTGCGGCGGCGACCTGGATGTGGACACCTTCATCATGCGCACGGGCGGCTCCGCGGTGCGGGCCGCACATGAGGAGATGAAGGTGAAGGCGCTGGCTGCTGAGCTGACGCGCGTCATCATCAAGGGCGACAGCGCCACGCAGCCGCGCGAGTTCGACGGGCTGCAGGCGCGGCTGACCGGCACGCAGCTCATCGCTGCTGGCACCACGGACGCTGGCGATGCGCTCTCACTCGCCAAGCTGGACGAGCTGGTCGACGCGGTGACGCAGCCTTCCGCCCTCATCATGAACCGGACGATCCGCCGGCGCCTGAGCGCCGCCGCACGCCTGGCGACGGTGGGCGGATACATCACCTACGACCTGGACGCGTTCGGCCGTCGGGTGACCCGGTACAACGACATCCCGATCCTCGTGGCGTACAGCGACAACGGCGGCACCGAGCCGCTGCTGTTCGACGAGGAAGGCGACATCCTCGGGACGCCGGGCGGTGCCACCTCGACGTCGATCTACTGCGTCGGGTTCGGCGATGGCCTGGTGACCGGCATCCAGAACGGCATCATGGACGTGCGTGACCTCGGGGAGCTGGACGACAGCCCGCTGTTCCGCACGCGGGTCGAGTGGTTCGCCGGGCTGTGCATCGAGCACGGCCGCGCCGCTGCGCGCCTCGGCGGAATCAGCAATGCCGCAGTGGTGGTTTGAACATGGGCGGCCCGCGGTTGCCTCGCACGGTCTTACCGGATGATCCCGCGCTCTTGGCGTATCTGGCGGGGATTATTGATGGTGAAGGTTCTATCAACATCACCTCCACCAAGGCCCCGAACTCCCGGAACGTGTCGCACGCGCTGCGCATGTCGGTCACCAACACGAGCGAAGCGCTCATGGTTTGGCTGATCGACACGTTCGGCAGTGGGCGACAGATGAGCCGGAACACGAACCCGGGGAAGTGGGCGACCCGGTACGATTGGGTGGTCTATGGCCATCAGGCAGAGGTAGTACTGCGGGCCGTGCTTCCGTATCTGGTCATCAAGCGGGATCAGGCACGGCTGGCGCTTGAGTTCCGGGGGATCGGGCGCACGCAGAAGCCCTATCTGCACATCCGGGGCGGAGCGCCAGCACTTGATCCTGACGTGGTCATCGAACGCGAAGACATCAAGCGTCGGTTGAGTGTTCTGAACCGGCGCGGACCCATTTCAAACACTGGCTGAAAGGAGATTCCCATGACGCAGACTGTGACGTTCCCCGGGTGGGTGGATACCGGGACCGGACGACGGGCTCGCCAGGACGTGGACGTGGAGGTGCAGCAGGGGGTCCTTGTTGGCCCCGGCGGCGCTGGCGAGGCCACTGTAGTAGTGAACAACACGGGCGTGGACATGGCGCGCGACGCGCTGGTCTACGTGACCGGGGTAACGGGCGGGGTAAGTGAAGTCGCCCTGGCCGACGCCAACGTGGACAGTGCTGCCGCGTTGTTCTACCTGCCGAATGCCCTGCTGGCCGGGGCAACGGGGCTCGCCTACACAAGCGGGCTGAGCGTGGCGACGCTGAACACCAACGCGGGCACGGTAGACGATCCCGTCTACCTGTCCGAGACGGCAGGCGGCTGGACGCTGACGGCTCCGACTGCGGCGGACTCGATTATCCAGATCGTTGGGCGCATCGCGGTGAAGTCGGCGACCCTCGGGCAGATCATGTGGACCGTGCGCCAGGGCGGGTACGACATCGGCACGAACGAGCTGCAGGCCAAGTGCGTGACGGCCCCGATTATCGCGGACAATGCGGTCATCGGCAGAACGATACCCGCCGTTGCGCTGGGCTACAACACGGTGGCAGCGGTGGCGGTGGACCATGCCGCCGGGTCGCCGCTGGAGATCCTGGCAGCCGACGCCACGCACGAGCGGCTGGCGCTGGTGACCGTGGTGGCCACGGAGGCCGCTGCGGGCGGGCCGGACATCGACATCGGCACCACGAACGTCATCAACAGCGTGGTGGACGACTTCATGGCCGGTGCGTGGATCATCGGTGATCGCGCGTCGCGGCTCATCCGCATCCCTGCGGCTGAAAACGTGCGGGCGACCATCACGGCAGCCGGTACGGCTGGAGCGCTGGACGTGTACGTGCAGGTGCTCACGCCGGTGATCCAGAGCACAAACTTCGCCGCTGCGCTGCTGACGTGGCTCAACGGCATCCGCAGCTACATCGCGGATGGGATGGCGACCATCGCAACCCTCTTGGTATCGGGTGCGCCGACCACATCGTTCCAGACCACAACCACCACGATCTTCCGGCGCGCGGGCCTGCACTATTCCAAGGTGGCGGAAGACCCCATCGCCTTCTCGGCGGCTGACACGATCAACGTCACCCCGAACGGCGGATCGTGGTGGGGCATCTGGCTGATCCAGACGACGGACCCCGGTGTGGTTTCGACCGTGAGCCCGGCTGCGGATCAGAACTACGCGGACGAGGCTGCGGCCATCGCGGCGCTTCCTGCCGTGACCGCCCTCAACACGCAGCTCGGGTACCTCACCGTCCAGTGCAACGCTGGTGTCGCTTGGACAGCGAACACCTCGAACATCGCTGTTGGCGCAGGTGCCGCGAATGCGGCGGCGTTCAACTTCTACGACCTGCCGGTCACGGCTGCACCTCCGGCAGTACTGACGTAAGGCTAGGAAACCGGGGGCGGGCATTGCGCTCGCCCCCGGGCAGGACAAGCACGGTGACACGGAGACGTGCCAGACGCGGGGTGGGTCCTCGCACTTACTTCTGACGGAGGACGCAGGCCATGACCAGGAACATGAAGGACGCAACCTTCGACTATGCGATGCTGATGAGCGACGGGGTGCTGTGCGCCGCGTCCGCGCCCGCAGAAGTCGGGGCAGCCGCCAAGATCATCAACCTCGGCGCGGCAGTCCGCATCGACGGGCGGGTGATGGTGGACATCACCGTGATGGACGTTGGCGACAACGACGAGCTGGACGACATCGTAGTCCAGGGCTCGAGCAGCTCCACGTTCGGCGCGGCGATCCAGAACCTCGGCCAGTTGTCCGTCGGCTCTGCCGGTGGGCACACGACCCGCGGGGACGGGGCGGCCCTGGACGTGGTCGGCCACTACGAGATCGCGTTCACCAACGAGCAGAACGGTACCGCGTATCAGTACCTGCGGCTCTACAACATCATCACCGGCACGAACACGGGCATCACGTACACGGCGCACTGCGCGCTGAAGGCGTAGTACCATGGCGGACGTCTTCGGCAAGACGCTGATATTCGGCGCGAACCCGACCGGCAAGGTGACGTTGTACCATGTCGTTACAGGTGAAGCGATCGAACGGTGGCCCGTAGACGCCCGAGGGATGGTCGCGCACGGCGAGTACACCCTGACGCCCCCTGCCAGCGAGGAGGGGGCGCCAGTGGTGGTCGCCGAAAGCGTACCAGAGCCCCAGGGCACGCCTGTGGGCAGTGCGAAGGTCCATCCCCTGAGCACCGGGGAGGTAGCGGTTCCGCTGGTGTTGGGGGCGGCCACAGAGGCCCACCCCATCGAGATCCCGGCACCAGGAGTGAAGCGCGGGCCAGGTCGGCCGCGGAAGTTCCCCAAGGAATAGGGAGGCTGATGGATGGCACCTCCGGCATTGGTCCCGACGGTTGGGGCGGCGGACGCGAACACGTTCGCCACGCTTGCAGAGGCCACGCTGTACCTATCGGCGAGGCTGAACGCCACGGCCTTCACCGGGGCGTCGGCTGATGACCAGAACACGGCATTGCTGGAAGCATGCCGCGAGCTGAGCAACCTGGGCGTCTGGAAGGGGCGTCGCGTGAACACAACGCAGGCGCTCAGCTGGCCGCGCGACTACGTGCCGGACCCGGACGACCCGGACAACGAGGGGCTGCTCGTGAGCGGGTACCGGGACCTGGAGGAGCCATTCAGCACAATCGTCTACTACCTGACGACCATCGTACCCGGGCGGGTGAAGGAAGCGCAGATCGAGTTGGCGCTGGAGTTCCTGCGCGCCGGGACTGAGGACGTAGCGGGGCTGGACCCGGACACGAACATCAAGTCCAGCGTGACGGACGTGCTGGAGACGGTATTTGTGGGGCAGTCGCAGCGGGCCACTGGCCTGGTGCGGTACCCGCGAGTGATGGCTCGGATCGCTGCGCTTCTGGAGCCCAGCAAGACGGGCTTGACGCTGATGCGGTGCTAGGGCGATGGGCTACGCTGCCACGCGAGCGCGGGCGTACAGGCAGGTACAGAGGGCTGGGGCCCGGGTGACGTTCACCGGGCTGACGACCACGGTTGACCACGCGACGGGAGGCAGCACGGTGTCGGTAACGACGGTTCCGGGTTACGCGATCGCCACGCCAGGCAGCGAGAAGCTGTACGAGGCGCTGAAGCTGATCGGTGCGGCTGCGGTAACGTTGCTGCTCGCGCCCGACGCCGGGTACTCGCTGCCTACGCTTGGGATGACGGTAGCGTGGGACGGGACCACGTACACGGTCAAGCACACGAAGGGCATCGCACCTGGAGGCACCCTGCTGCTCGGTAGGGTGGTGGTAGCGGCATGAGCATCAATCCTCCGATCGCGGATGTGGTGGCGATGATCCACCAGCGGCAGCGGCGCCTATTCGTGCGTGTAGCCGAAAAGATGCAGGAGTCGTTGGTGTTTGGGTCTGACGTAACGGCCTCGCCTGGGCAGCCGCAGCAGACGGGCGACTTGCGCCGGTCCTGGCAACTGACGTTCCCCGAGGAGTGGCATGCGCGTTCGGCCTCCGGGCTGGAATACGCGCCGGCCATCGAGGAGGGCATCGGGCCGTACGGCAAGCTGACGCTACGCTCTGTGGTGGGCGGGTTCCACTCTCGGGCGCTGACGCGCACGGGGTTCCAACGACTGGTGGATGCAAGCGTGGCCGAGGTACTGAAGGGCGGTGGACCATGAGCGTCAGCTACCTCCAGGTGCAGCGGGCGCTTCGGGCGCAGCTCATCACGCTCTCGGTCGCGACGACTGGTGCCATCAACATGAGCGCGACCACAACGGCATACGTGCGCGCAGCGGGCTCCTTCCTGACCGATGGGTTCTACGCGGGCATGGAGATCGTGGCCGCTGGGATGACCGTGGCCGGCAACAACGGCGTGGCCGTGGTGAAGGCCGTCTCGGCGCTCACGCTGACCGTGACGCGCACGCTTGGCGTAGAGGTGGCAGCCGCCGGCAAGACGCTGACGGTCGGACTGCCGGCTGGGCGCGAGTGGGAGAACGAGGCGTTCGCGCCCACCACAGGCAGTCCCTACGTAGAGGAGGAGCTGGTGCCCGGCCCTGCGGTGCAGATCACGCTCGGCAAGGCGCTGGGCTGGCTGGAGCTGACGCCGCTCTACATCGTGCGCGTGAACGTGCCCGAGGGCGTGGGGACGGACGCGGTGAACGCATACACGGACGCGCTGCTGAAGTTGTTCAAGCCGCATTCAACGATGACCCTAGCCAACGGCGACGTGCTGCGGGTCAGGGGTGATCCGGCCCCATACCGGGGCCAGTCGATCCAACGCAAGTCGGGGTGGGCCACGGTACCTGTGACCATCCCCCTGCGCATGACCACCATCAACTCCTGAACGCAGGAGGGAGACTCACATGGCTTTCCAGACAGGTTCTAATTACCTGGTGGCGATCAAGCGCGAGGTCGCCGCAACCCCGGGCGTGGCCGCGACCGAATTCGGCGCTTGCGTGCTGCGGACGGTAGACAGCCCCGGACTGAAGCTGAACCGCGCCAACATCCAGAGCGCTGAGCGCAACGACGCGATGATCCGGCCCATGCCGCGGCTTGGGTTCAAGACCGTGGACGGCTCGCTCAACTCGGAGTGGAGCGTGGGCGGCGCCATCGACATGCTGCTCGCTGCGCTGCTGCGCACGGTCTGGTCCACGGACATCACGAAGACCTACGACAACACCGCTGCGCACCTGTCGTTGGAGGTGACCGACGCAAGCACGCTGACGCAGGTCGGCACGGACAGCTTCGTCGACGTGTTCTACGTGGGTGACGTGATCGTGCTGTCGAACATGACCAGTGAGGCGAACAACGGCATTCAGTTGCTCATCACGGCTGTGGCGGCCAACGTGCTCACGATTGCCGGCACGCCGCTGACCGTTGAAGGCGCGGACATCGCCTGCACGATCACCCGGCTGAACAAGGTGCTGACGTATGCAGGAGCGGGCACGCCGACCCACGAGTCGCTGGAGATCACGGCCACCAACACGATCGTCTCGGTTGGGACGACTTCGTTCGTCGGCGTGATCTACGTTGGCGACATCATCCGGCTGGCGGGGATGAGCAACGTGCTGAACAACGACATCAACCTGCGCGTGGCCACGGTGGCGGCGAACACGCTGACCGTCGTGGGTACCCCGCTGACCATCCAGGTCGCGGACGTGGCCTGCACGCTGAGCCGGCTGAAGAAGCTCGTCCTGCCCACCACGCCCGTGCGCGTGTCTCACACGATCGAGCAGTACAACGAGGACATGGACCTGACGGAGCTGTTCCTCGGCTGCCGACTGGTCGGTGTGAAGTTCTCGTTCAAGCCCGGCGCGCACGCGACCATCACGTGGACGTTCCTGGGCATGGACCGCACGCTGCTGCTCGTCGGCACCTCGCCGTGGTTCACGCTGCCGGGTGTCACCACGGGCATCTCGGTGGTGGCGGACGACTCGGTGATCCTGAAGGATGGCGTGGCGGTGACCACGTTCACTGGCATGGACCTGGACTTCACGATCGCGGCGAAGGGCGAGCCGACGATCGGCAACCTGACGAGCCCGGACATCTTCGATAACGACCTGAGCATGTCGGGCAGCATCACTGGCCTGCGCAGCGACTTCCAGAACCTGATCGACTACGACGCGGAGGAGGAGTTCTCCATCGCTATCAAGCTCGAAGAGCCTGTGACGGCGCCGAAGCCGTGCGTGAGCCTGTACCTGCCGCGCGTGAAGATCGGTGGGGTGGACGCACCGCTGGGCGGCGACGGAGCGCAGATCGAGACCCGGTCGCTGCTGATCGGCAGCTCGGTGGCCACTTCGACGCTGGAAGCCACGCCGGTCAAGATCGTTTCGAGCGGCGCGTAGGCGAAGGACCCCTGGGGCGCACGCCCTCCGGGCGCTGAGTGAGAGGTAGCGGAACACAGGCTTTGTCCCTCCGGCCCTGCCTGGACAGTAGGACGGTCCAGGAGCGTGCCAGGGTCGGGGGGCTGAGCCGAACCATGAGGAGCACGCACATGGACATCGGGAAGATGGAAGCGGTGATCGCGCTCGACGAGCAGGAGGTCGACGTCCCGATCTACCAGAAGAACGGCGAGCCGTACCTGGCGCCGGACGGCAAGACGCCCTGCACCATCACGGTCGTGGGCGAGGAGTCGAAGCGGGTGATGGACGCGGACACGGCCACGCAGCGGCGCATGCTGCACCAGCGCTCGCAGCGGTTGCAGCCGGCCGACATCCTCTACAACCGGATCTTCCGGGCATCCGCCGCGGTGACGCGGTGGTCCGGCTGGACGATCGGCGAGACGCTGGCTGAGTGCACGCCGGAGAATGTGCGCAAGCTGCTGCGCGCGCCGCACATCCTGAGCCAGGTGGAGGCGGCCGTCTCGGGGCACGCGGATTTTTCCAAGCCGCGGTCGGAGACCTGATCATGCTCGCCTCCCACGTGGCCGAGCTGAACCGGGCGGCGCCTGACGGTACGCCCCAGCGCGACCACTGGGAGGCGTCGGCCCGCGGCGGGAACGAGGCAGCCATCGCCCGCTTGACCCCTCCGGAGTATCCCGACTGCGTGGAGTACCTGTGGCGGTGGGCGCTGGAGCTTCACGGGCGCAGCGGGATCGGCATGAGCGGGCTGGCGCCGCTGACGTACGAGGCCATCGCGGCGTGGGCCGTACTGCGAAACGTGCGGCTCACGCCGAGTGAGGTAGCGGCCTTGCTGGCCATCGACACGGCACTGTCAGCGAGCAGCGTGGAGAAGAAGAAGACAGAGGCGACGGCGGCGGATGCGGAGCCCCCGCCACAGCGCGAGTGGCCGAAGCGGAAGCCTGGGGTGGTGCCCGTCTTCGTCAAGGACGAGAACTGAGCCATGGCCGACATCGTCACCATCGGGATGGACCTCGACGCCACGAAGGTGGTGACGCAGGGGCGTGCAGCGGAGCAAGCTCTCACGGGTGTCGAGGGGGCCTCCAAGCGTACCGATAGTGCGATGGCCACGCTGACGAAGACGGCCGCCACGCTGGGGTTGGCATTTGGGGCGTACAAGGCGGTGCAGATGGCGAAGGAAGTGCTGACGCTCGGCGCCCGGTACGAGACGCTCGGCGTGGTAGTGGACCGGCTGGGGCGGAACGTGAACAAGAGCGCCACGGAGATGCGCGCCCTGGAGAGCGACCTGCGCAAGACCGGCATCAGCATGATCGAGGCCCGGAGCAACATCGCCCGCATGGTGCAGGCCGAGATGGAACTGAGCAACGCCACTAAGTTGGCGCGCGTGGCGCAGGACGCCGCCGTGATCGGCAACATGAACAGCTCGGAGGCGTTCGCCAACCTGGTGTACGGCGTACAGACGGCGAACACACGGATCCTGCGCACCATCGGCATCATGGTGAACTTCGAGAGCGCCTACGCCAAGGCAGCCAAGACGCTGAACAAGAACGCCGACGCACTGACGGAGCAGGAGAAGACGCAGGCGCGGGTGAACGCGGTGATGGAGGCTGGCGGGCGCATCGCCGGATCGTACGAGGCCGCGATGGAGACGGCCGGCAAGCAGATCCAGAGCACGAAGCGGTATTTGGAGGACGCGAAGGTCAAGGTCTCAGAGGCGTTCCAGCCGGCGTACACCAAGGCGGTGTTCGCGTACGCCGAGGTACTGAAGCTCGTGGGGTTCTGGGCCAAGGAAATCAGCTTTGCCATTGCAGCCCTGATGGCCGTCATGGTGGGCAAGGGCGTGTCCATGGGCACGGCAGCACTGGTGCGGTATAACCTGGCGCTCAAGGCGACGGCGGCAGCGGCGGGGACTACCACGTTCTCCCTGGAGGCGCTCACGGTAGCGGCCAAGGGGGCGTGGGCTGCGCTGGGCGGCTGGATCACGATCTTGGTGCTGGCTGCCGTGGCGGCCAACGCGGCGCTGGACAAGTATCTGGCGAAGGTGCTCAAGACCGCCGGCATGACAGAGGCGGAGACCGCTGCCTTCGATGCGGCGAACAAGGCGTATTGGGAGCGGATCGACGCCCAGGAGAAGGCCGCTGCGGCGGCTGCCGCCCAGGCGGAGGCAGCCAAGGAGGCACAGAAGGAGCTTGGCCTAGAGCTTGAGAAGCAGACGGCGCTGGTCAAGGCGTTCGGCTCGACAGAGCACGAGATGGCGCTGCTGAACCTTCGGTACGAGGAGAAGGAGGCGCTGGCCAAGGCAGCCGAGGGGGTGTCGGCAGCGCAGGCGAAGGCGCTGCAGGGCATGACGGCGGCGATCTACGCCCAGAAGCGCGCGCTCGTGGACCTGGAAGAGCAGAAGCGCAAGATGGGCGAGCTGATCAAGCCGCTCGAGACCACCATGGAGGGGATAAGCGGAGCGGCCGGCACGCTGATCTCGCTCGACAAGGAGCTGGAGGCGCGTAAGGCGCTGCTAGTCGCCACGCAAGAAGGGGCGAAGGCAGTACGTGAGCTGGCCATTACGGAGGCGGGCGTTGCCGCCGCCGCCCAGGCTATGGCCGCCGGCATGCCCGAGGCTGCGGAACGGGCAAGGCAGGTGGCTGAGGTGATCGCGCGGATCAACTTCGAAATAGAGGACTTCAGTGACAAGGCGACGGGACAGTTTGACGTCGTCGGCATGGCCCTTGAGGCAATGGGCCAGCAGTTGGGTGGCCTGGCCGGCGATATCGGCCAGGTAGTGGCGCAGTTCTTCGTGATGGGGCGGGCCGCGAAGCTCGCAGCCGACAAAGCGGGCGAGGCGTTTGACGCGATGGACTTCGTCGGCGCAGGAACGGGAGGTGCACTACCCGGGATTATAGGGATGAGCGTCAACGCCCTTTTGGGGGAGCTATTCGGTGGGGACGACGACGCAGGAAGACAGGCCGAAGAGCTGCGCCGTGCCCAGGAGGCGAATACGCAGGCCCTCGACCGCGTCGCGAAGTCACTTGACGACTACGGCCGACAACTGGCTGGGATGTCGGTAGCCCAGGTGCAGGACGCTCGTGCCGTGTGGCAGATGGCCGGATTCATGACCGGTCAGCAGCCTGCGGACCTGACGGGCGGGCCGAGTGTCGCGACGATCATAGAAGTCGCGAAGCGGTATGGGATGGAGATCGAGAACATCTGGAAACTGTCGGCGGAGGAGTGGGAAAAGCTGTACAAAGTTCTCGGGGACGTGATAGAGGAAGCGCGGAAGTATATTCAGGAACAGGTCGTGCCCGACTTCGCCGCCCGCGCTGCTACGCTGCGAGGTGACGATAGGGAGGCCATGCGTATTCGCCGGGAGGCGGCGGCGGCGAAGGAGATCGCGGAACTTACGAAGTTGGCAGAGGCCGGATTTATCACGACCGCACAACTTACTGAGTTCACGGGCGTCATCAACGATGAGACGATCGCCGCGCTGAAGGCATTTGACGATGCGTTGGCCGAGTCTCGGCGCGTGATTGTGGAGGACCTGATAGTACGCGGGTTCGCGGCCACGGGTCAGAGCGATGCAGCTGCACGTGCTTCGCTGGCGTTCACGCAACGGCGTGAGCGCATCGGCATGGAGGATCTACCGCAGGCTACCCAGGACCTCATGCTGGCCGTACAGGACTTCGAGCGGCGGGTGTTCGAGCTTGACGTAGCGACGAACAATCAGATCAAGGCGATTGAGGAAGCGACCGCAGCTCAGGTGAAGGCCATCGACGAGCAGATCGCGGCCATCGAGCGTGAGATCGCCGCGCGCGACTTCGCCCGGAGCGTGATGGCCCGGGGGTTGAGGGTTACGGGGCGCGGCGGTGAGGCCGACATCCTAGAGATGGGTTGGCAGCATCAGGCCGAACGCGCGCAGTTCCGGGACAACCCCATCATGCTCGGGTTCCTCGACGTGGTGCAGGGACTGGAGCGCGACGCACTGGTGCGTGGGCAGGCTCTGGCGGCTCAGACATCCGCGATCCAGGCGGGCGCGGCAGCCCAGCAGGCCGCCTACGATACGCAGATCCGGGTGGCACAGGATCAGTTGCGCGTGGCCGAGGACCAACTTCATGCACAGCAGCAGTTGGTCGAAGAGACGCGTCGCGTCGTGGAGGCACTGGATGAGTTCGCCAACGCGATAGTGCTGAGCGAATACAGCCCGCTGTCCCCTATCCAGCAACTTGCCGAGGCGCGCCGCCAGTTCGAGGACATGGCGGCAGCGGCGATGGGTGGTAACGTGGAGGCGGGGGCAGGACTGCCTGAGGCGGCGCGCAATCTGCTGACTGCATCGCGCGCCGTGAATGCCTCAAACCTGGGCTATGCAACGGACTTCGCCCGGGTGCAGCAGATCGTAGCGGCGGTACGTGAACAGTTCGCCGGTAAGTTGGGCGCGGAGGAAAGCGTACTTGTCGAACTTCAGACACATACCGCATCGCTGCGCACCCAGATCGACGAGTTGGTTTCCGCCCGCGAGCAGGTAGCCATCAGCGCCGCAGCGCAGATCGAGGCATTGAACGCCGCTGCGGCCCAGGCCACGAAGGATGCACAGGCCGTCTACGATGCCGCGTGGGAGATCGCCAAGGAGGAAGTCGAGCGGCTGGAGACGTTCAAGCAGGAGCAGATTGACCAACTGACCAAGGATCGGGAACTGGCTCTTGAACTTGCGCAGTTGCAGATCGATGCCATCAACAAGTTCCGCGATGACCAGTTGGCTGCCTGGGCCGATGAGTTCAATGCGACACTTCCCATACTTACGGCGCAATATACGGCGCAGCAAACGACAAACACGTGGCTGGGGAACATCAACTTTGGCGTGGATACGGTGGCTAGTGAGGTACGGACCAGCGTGCGCGTACTCCAGGCCGGGTTCAACTCGGTTATTGAGCGTCTGGGGGCAGTGGAGACCGCGGTATCTGGTGTGGGCACGACCGTGAAGCGGGGGCTCGCAGAATGATCTACGTCGCTGAGATGACCCCGTACAACCCTGGCACGGCAGCGGAGGTGGCGCTGTACTTCAGCACGCACCCGTTCAAGACGCGGCCCACGGACACGCCGATCAGCACGTTCATTGACGACCGGCTGTCGCAGGCGCTCGACGTGCAGCGCAATGTGCTGAAGGCTGGGGTGACATTCGGTGGGCACAGCGTCGCCGGGGTTGGCGATCTCGTGCTGAAGAACGAAGATGGGGCGCTCGACTACATGCTAGCCTACGGGTTCTCGGGGCGCAGCATCATCGTGCGGCAGATCGCTGCGATCACGGCGGCGACCGTCTACCCGACGGACTTCACCGTCGTGTTCATCGGGTCGATGGAGCAGCCCGACGTGGACTTGGACAGGGTGGTGATCCGGCTGAGGGATGAACAGTTCAAGCTGGATAAGCCGGTCCAGGGCACGAAGTACGCGGGCGACAACGTACTGCCTGATGGGCTGGAGGGCGTCGAAGGCGACCTGAAGGGCAAGCCGAAGCCGCTGCTGTTCGGGCTAGTGACGAACATCGCGCCGCCCATCGTGAACACGGCGAAACTGATCTATCAGGTGTCGGCCGAGGCGCTGGCAGCCATCTCCGGGGTCTACGACCGCGCCGAGGCGCTGACGCCCGAGGCGGCGTACGCTACGGAGGCCGACCTGCTCGACGACCTTCAGGCCCCCTCTGCGGGCTGCTATAAGGTCTATCTGGCGGGCGGGTACTTCCGCATCGGCTCCTCGCCCGTGGGCATCATCACGTGCGACGCGGCGCAGGGTGCTGCGGTGGCGAACCGCACCATCGCCCAGCTCTCCGTCGTGCTGTTCACGCGGGCAGGATTCGGCGCAGGCGCGTGGTCGGCGGCGGACGTGACGGCGCTGGACATCGCGGCTCCGTACGAATGCGGGATCTGGCTTGACGAAGAGGTCTCGTACATGGAGGTGCTCGATGCGATCGTGAACAGCGGGTGGTGCTGGTGGGGCGCTGACCGGCTGGGCGTGTTCCGGCTGAAGCAGCTCGGGGCTCCGGCGGTGGCGTCGGTGGCCACGATCACGGAGTACGATCTGCGCCAGCCCTTGAAGCGCATCCCGCTGACGCGCGACGACGGGTACGGACTGCCCAGCTACCGGACCATCGTGCAGTACGCGCGGAACTACACGATCCAGAGCACCTACGTGCTGGACGGCGTGACGGGCGTCACTGGAATCACTGGCATTACCGGAATCACGGGGATCACGGGAATCACAGGCATTACCGGGCCGACAGGGATCACGGGGGTGACGGGTCCCACGGGTGTTGTTGGGCCTACGGGCGCTACGGGGCCGACGGGCATAACTGGACCGACGGGGATCACCGGGATCACGGGAGTTAGCGGTGTGACGGGGGTGACCGGCGTCACGGGTATCACGGGCATTACAGGCATAACCGGACCAACCGGCGCGGTGGGACCAACCGGCGCGGTGGGACCAACCGGCGCGGTGGGGGTGAGTTGGAAGGGGGACTGGTCGGCTATTGTGACGTACGTCCCGAATGACGGGGTGGCCGTACAGCGGATTGACCTGAGCTTCGCCAGCTTCTACTGCACCGCGGAGAATACAAACCACTTTCCCCCGGATTATCCTGCTGAGTGGGACCTGATCGCGGATGGAGGGGTGGGCGCGACGGGTCCCACGGGTGCCACTGGTGTTGAAGGGTCACAGGGGAATGCAGGCGCAACCGGAGCTACCGGTATTTCGGGCCCCATCGGGGAGACGGGGAACCCGGGTGTGACGGGTGTGACGGGCCCAACAGGAGTGACGGGTCCAACTGGTATCACAGGGCCTACAGGGGCGACGGGGGTAGAAGGCTCGCAAGGGAATGCGGGCGTAACAGGAGCCACGGGCATTTCAGGTCCCATTGGGGAGACTAGTACCGTCCCTGGTCCCACGGGTGTAACGGGTGTAACGGGGGTGGGCGTTACGGGCCCCACGGGAGCCACGGGGGTAGAGGGCTCTCAGGGTGGTGCAGGCGTAACCGGAGCGACGGGCATCTCCGGGCCGATTGGAGAGACCGGGAACCCGGGTGCGACCGGGGTGACCGGTCCCACAGGCGTGACGGGTTCTGCGGGCGTCACTGGCCCTACTGGCGCGACAGGGGTTGAAGGTTCTCAAGGAAATGCAGGGGTTACTGGCGCTACCGGCATTTCAGGGCCGATCGGAGAGACGGGCACACCGGGCGTCACGGGTGTTACAGGGGTGACTGGAGTGACTGGTGCCACAGGTGAGGCAGGTGCAGCCGGTGGCCAGGGAGTGACTGGGGCAACGGGCATCTCAGGTGCGATTGGAGAAACTGGCGAGGCGGGTCCTGTCGGCGTTACTGGAGTGACAGGTGTAACAGGGCCAACAGGTGCTACCGGTGTCGAGGGATCGCAGGGGGGCGCAGGTGTGACCGGAGCGACGGGGATCTCGGGACCGATTGGCGAGACTGGAGGTCTCGGGGTCACTGGCGTAACAGGAATCACCGGCGTAACAGGAAGTACAGGTGACGGCGGAGATCAGGGGGCGACGGGGGCGACGGGTCCGGCGGGTTCCATCACTCCCGAGAACAGCCCCAATGATGGAGACGTGCTGGCGTTCATGAGTGGTGCAATCGTGTGGTATCCAGGTTCCTGGTAAGAGGAGGCGTTATGAGCAAGTGGATTGGCATTCTGGTCGCCGTGGTCGTGTTGATCTCCTGCGGGTGGGTCCTCGTCAAGTCGCTGCGGCGGAAGCCGTTCACCTCCATCCGAGGCGGTGGTGGCGGCGGCGGTGACGAACAGCCCCCCCAGAACAACTAGGCGGAGAAGCGGATGTTTGCCGTACTGTTGATGTGGCTCTGCGAGTTCTTCTACAACCCGCCGACCTGCGTCTCCGGGATCGATGGGGAATCCTGCCCGTGGAGGCCATGGTGACCACGCTGCATCTGTACAGCATTCGCAACATGATCAATGGCAAGCAGTATATCGGGCAGGCTGCTGATGTCCGCCAACGTTGGTACACGCATCTTTCTAGTTTGCGCAGGGGAAGGCATCATTCTTTATCTCTGCAAAGATCATTCAACAAATACGGTGAGGAAGCATTTGACTTTGTTGTTATTGAAGGACCGTTTGGGTCTACCGCAGAAGTCAATGCCGCCGAAGAACGCCGGATCATGACTGAGAATACGATAGCGCCGAATGGCTATAATCATCGGGCTGGTGGTACATATTCTCCGATGAGCGAAGAAGCAAAAGCAAAACTCTCGCGGTATAGGAAGGCATTCCTCGCAGCGGGGGGGATAGTGAACTTTAAAGGCAACACCCATACTCCTGAGACAAAAAGATTGCTCAGCGAGAAGGCGATAGCGCGCTTTATGAATCCGGTAGAACGGGAGCGGACGATCGAATGGGGCCATCGGGCATGGGAGGGCGAACATAGGAAATGCACATTGTTAAATAATAGACTTGGGCACCAAACGGAGCGGTATCGCACTTCGCATTCGGCAAAATTGCGGAAAGGGAAACCATTTCCGATGCTCATAGATCCGAATGGTATCAGACACAGTGTGGATATTTCGCTCTCATCGTTCTGCGGTAAACATGACCTCATTCCATCGGCGATGAATCTCGTGGTGAATGGAAAACGTCCACACCACAAAGGATGGAGGGTCGTATGATATTGCACCTTTTAGCGCTCGCGCACACCATTTCTAATAACAGTTTCTCCCACTGCGCATTTACAGGCAAAATCATCAAGTTCCCTGCCATGATGGCGACGCTACCCGGCGCTCCGTTCGAGGTCATCCACTACGGAGTTGAGGGGGCCGACACGGCTGCCTCGCTGCATGTGGACATCATGACGCGCGAGGAGCAGAACGCGCTGCGCGGGCACGATGGGACGGACGCGGCGAAGTTCGTCGGTGATGATGCCGACGCGGGCAACCCGCTCTACAAGGAGTTCAATGCGCGCCTGCGCAAGGAGCTGGCCGCTCGGGTGGGGCCGATGGATCTGGTGCTGCTGCCGTTCGGCTGGGGGCACGGCGAAGCGGTCAACGGGCAGGGGTTCACGTTGGTGGAGAGTGGCATTGGCTACCCGACGCTGTATCCCGCTCCGTACAAGATCTTCGAAAGCTACGCATGGATGCACTGGCACCAGGGGCGCGCCAACCGCTCGGGCTGTAATTACGAGTGGGTGATCCCCAACTACTTCGACATAGACGATTGGCAAGCAGTGCCGAAGCCCGATATGGGGCGCGTCGTGTTCCTGGGGCGCATCGGCGATGTGAAGGGCGTGCCCACGATAGTGGAGCTGGCACGGCAGCGGCCTGACCTGGAGTTCGTGCTGTGCGGCCAGGGTGACCCAGCCCCGTACCTCTCGCCTAAGACGCCAAACCTCACGTACCAGCCCCCGCTCACCGGTCGTGATCGCAGCGAATACCTGGCGAACGCGCGGGCATGCGTAATGCCCACGGTGTTCACGGAGCCGTTCGGTGGCGTGGCGGTGGAGGCGATGCTGAGCGGTGGCACGCCGGTTCTTAGCGTGTCATATGGGGCGTTCACCGAGACGATCGAGGACCGGGTGACGGGGTTCCGCTGCCACACGCTCGGCGATTGGCTCGCGGCGCTGGAGTTGGCCCCTACGTTGGACCGCACCTACATCCAGCGGCGGGCCCAAGGGCTCTACGGATTCCAGCCCATCGCGGAGCGCTACCAGCGGGCATTCGACATGATCGCGGACCTGAAGGGGCGCGGGTTCTACACGGCACGCAGCGTGTTCGGGCCCGCCGTGGTGACGGCAAAGAAGGAGGCCGCCGCAGAGGGCGCATGGATGGCGGCCCAGCGCAAGGAGCGAGATTTCCACTTGGCCATGGGTTGCCGACCCTATGAGCGCCAGAAGCGGCAGCAGTACGCGGCCATCATGGGCATCACCTGGGAGGCGGCGGAAGGACGGCGCATCCTCGACATCGGGTGCGGGCCGGAGTCGCTCATGCTGCTGTACGATGTGGCAGAGGGGTCCGTGGCGCTTGATCCGCTGACGTTCCGGCTTGAGGACGAAGAGTTGTACGCGGCTCGCGGCATCACGCGAGCCATCACGCCAGCGGAGACCTGGGAGTACGACGGCGAGCCCTTCGACGAGGTATGGATCTACAACTGCCTCCAGCACACGCAGGACCCGCGGCTCATCATGGAGAACGCAAAGCGGTGGGGCCTGAAGGTACGGCTCTTCGAGTGGCTGGAGGTGAAGACGGACGAGCTTCACCTGCACCGCTTCCAGGCGGAAGATTTCCGCGACGCATTTGCGGACTGGACGCTGGAGCACGAGATGTCAGGCACGTGGAAGCAGGGTCCCTACGCGCGGGACCAGTACATCATGGGCGTATGGAACAGGAAGGAGGCGTAGCGTAGTATGCCGACCCCGGCCCGTGTGGCGTTCCTTTCGGCTGAATGGCGTGAGGCCATCGCGGAGGACCTGGCCGTGCTTGTGACGCACCGACTGGCCCCGCAGACCGTGGAGGAGTCGTGCCTGACCACGGCGGCTGATGGGCTGACTGAGGCTACGCGGCGGCAGACGGTGCGTGGGGTGAAGCGCGACAGGTTGGAGTTGGTCATTGCGTTGACGGCCACGACGGCGGCCATCGACCTGGGGGACACGATCAAGCTGGAGCACTCGCGGTACGGGCTGACGGCGGGCAAGAACTTCCTGGTGCTTGGGATCATGACGGACGCGGCGAACGAGTCAGTTACGCTGACGTGTTGGGGGTGAGAGCGCGATGAGCAACTGCATGTTCAGCTACCCGAACTTCCTCGACGGTGCGACGCTGTCGAACGGGTCCTACGTTGCCACGTTGCCGCTCAACAACCTGAAGACGCGGTACCTCGACCAGGTGGCGCGCTCGACGGACGCGACGGTGGGGTCCACGAAGTTCGACGCCGACCTGCTGACCGGCTATCCCATCCGGGTGGTGGCCGTGCTGAAGCACTCCATGACGCTGGCTGCGCTGATCCGGGTGCGCGTCTCGACGGTGAGCAACTTCGCCACCACCACCTACGATTCCGGGTGGCTGACGGCATACCCGCTGATCTATCCCGACGGCGTACTGCTCTTTGGTGCGCCCGGGTTCTGGGACGGCAAGTTGGCGGAGACGGATCGGCTGGCCGGTTATCGGCAGGACTACATCCTTGTGGTGCCCGCGGATACGCTGGGGCGGTACGTGCGTGTGGAGATCGACGACACGACCAACGCGGCAGGGTACGTGGACATGGGGCGCGCGTGGGTCGGTTCAGGGTATCCGCCTACCGTCAACTTCAGCACCGGCCTGACGCTGGGCTGGATGACCGGCACGGTGGTGAGCGAGATGCCAGGAGGGCGACGGTTCTTCCTGACGCGGCCCGAGCGGCGCGCGCTCAACTTCCGGCTGGAGGTGGTGCCGGCGGACGAGGCGCTCGTGTACCTGTTCGAGATCACGCGCCGCCACGGGCTCGACGAGCAGTTCTTCTTCCTCTACAACCCGGCGGACACCTACCACCTGCACCGGCGCTCGTTCCCGGCCACGTTGCGCGAGTTGTCGGCGCTCGAGGAGCCGTATTGGGCGTGGATGGGGCAGGCATACTCTTTGACCGAGGACTTCTGACCATGGTGCTCAACGGGCACACCTACACCGCCGCCATGTTCATCGGCACGGACGGGCGTGGGTACAACGACATCAACGCGGACACGGGGCTGCGCAATTTCCCCGACTCGATCTTCACGGACCTGCTGGCGGAGATCGCCGCGACGCTGGTAGCCTACGACATCACGGGCTTCTTCCCGGGCCGACCGATGGGCTCTGAGGTGGTGCTGAAGTTCGTGGCGGTGCGGGCGCTCACGTTGGCCGACGACTTCGCGGGCTCGGAGGCCAAGGCGCTGACGGCTGCCACGGGGGCGGCCGTGTTCACGGTCAACCTCAACGGCGCCCCGGTGGGCACGATCACGTTCGCGCTGGGTGCCACTACGGCCACGTTCGTGACAACAGGCGCGGCGGTAGCGCTGGTGGCCGGCGACTGGCTGACGGTGGTGGCCCCGGCGGTGACGGACGCCACGCTGGACGACATCGCAATCACGTTCAAGGCATAGACCCATGCTGACCTCACTCCGCAGCCCCTGGCACCCGCACCGCAAGACGCGGATGACGCTACCCTACGACGCCGACATCATCCGCCACTACATCCCCGTAGAGACGGCTGACGGTGACCTGGCCGAGAGCCGTGCGCTCGGCGTGGACGGCATCCTGGGTTCCGGCGTCGGCGCGGACGCGGCCGACCCGACGTGGACCGCGTGGCCCCGGGCGCTGACGTTCGGCGGGGACGACCGGGTGGAGATCGCCGACGCGCCCGTCAGCCTGGCGGCGCCGTTCACCGTGATGGCCGCGGTGAAGATCCACGACGGCTCGGACGTGTTCGATGCGCGCTCGCTGGCTGGGGTAACGAATCTTGCAGCCGAATATGGCGTGCAGGTGGACGTGGGCTGCAACCTTCGGTGGGCAGTGCCGGCCACGTTCCCACCGAACAACTGGACTATGTCGGCGTGGTTCATCCCCGATTGGGACTACGACGACGGGCACCAGCATTGCCTGCTCGACCTGTACCTTGGGGTGGGCTCCCGCGTCATGTTCACCAAGAACGCAGGTACGCAACTGACCTGCTACCTCGTGAACGGGGTGGACACCTACGCGGTGGCGCTGGTCGTGCCGTTCGTGGCTGGTACTCCGACCTTCTGGGGCGTGCGTTTCTGCGGTGGAGTGCTGACGGCCTACGCCGACACGAACGGCGATACGGTGCTGGAGACGGACGTGGAGATGATCCCGGACCCGCTGACCGCCGGCAGCTACTCGGCTCAGGTCGGGGCGCAGTACGGGTCCTCGGTCCATGTTGAGGGCGCGGTCAATCTCCTCATCACCGACAACGGCGGCTCCGCGAACCCAATCACCGACCGCTTCAACGCCGGGGCCGGAATGGCACTGGCCGGTGACGACGGCTGGATGGCGCGGCACGGCAAGAACCTCGTGCTGCACGTCGGGGGCAACGCGGCGGGCACGGCGATCCAGGCGGAGACGTACAGCGCGGCAACCGACATGCTGGCGGGCACGGCCACGGGGCGCGTGGACATCTCGTCGGGCAACTACCTGACGACGGCGGACCCAGGGGCAGGGGCCGATGGACTCACGGCAGCCTCCTGGGGCATCGCGTGGGAGTCGGACGAGGTGGCCGTGAGTCCAGTCATCGTCGGAAGATGGGATACTGCCGACAATCAGTTCTTGGTAGCACGGGTCACCGCGACCGGAATCCGCGTCTATGTGTCCGACGCCGGGAACGACGCGGCGAACTACGTCATATTTGCGGTGCCGCAGTCCGCCGGAGCGCGGTACAAGGGCATCGTTACCTACAACGCCGGCACGCTCGCACTTTACTACGCCACCTACGATTCCGTCACGGGGCGGTACGGTGCCGTGGCCACGGCCGCACCCACCGTCACGGGGGTCATTCCCGTGGCACTTCGAGGGTCGGCCCTTGGATATACGGTGGGGGCAGCAATTGGTTCTGTCACCTTCGACGGCAAGCTCGACGACATCCGCATCTGGAACGGCAAGGCTCTGACCGCCGCCGAGGCCGCAGCCGACCTCATCAACGAGCCCAACCCCGCGGGCCTCACCTACTGGTGGCCCTTCGACGGGAACGGAACGGAGATGATCGCGGGCCTCACGGCGACCTGGACCGGGACCCCTGCCTACGTGGACGACGGGCGCCACGGCAAAGGTGCCTTCGAGCGGTGGACGCGGAACGGTGCGCGGTACTTCGACGGCGTGAACGACACCGTTTCGTTCGGCGAGGTCAAGGCGCTCAATGGTGCCGTGGCCTTCGCCAAGGTGGTGTATTTCAAGACGAGCACGATGGCCCCAGCGGCGGCTCAGGTCATTGAGGCGCGTTGGGACGTGGCCGACGACTCGAAGAAGCAGTACCAGATCAGCATCGGAGCCACCGCAAAGCTGACGGTCACGCTGTGGGACGGGGCCGCTGCCGCCATAGCAGAATACGCAACGGCGCTGGCGAGCGATACGTGGTACATGGCGTGGGTCCTGTTCGACGGAGCGGGCGCGGCTGATGCGGATCGGCTGAAGGTCGGGCTGGCATCACTCGAAGAGGAAAGTGGACGGCTGATTACGCCCGCAGAGGTGACGCTGGCGTTCTCGGGTTCTGCCATCCCTGCCTACGTGTGGACGCCCGTGGGCGCGACGAACATGACGGCGGGCTCGAACAACGACGCGGCAGGCTACTTCAAGGGCCTGATCGACGACACGCGCCTGTGGGTGTCCAACGTCCCCACCATCGCGCAGCTCAACGCCTGCTTGCCCACCGATGAACGCGATTGGGGCACGCAGAGCGGAGCACCCTACCCCGACCACTGGTGGACGCTGTCGGAGTCGGCTGGCGGGGCGACGACCTACGACCGCCAGTACAACGACACCGACTGCCCGACGACGAAGATCATCAGGCCGACGTTCGCGAGGGCGGACACGGGCACGCAGATCTACGCGGACCAGGTAGTGCGCGCGGCGGCGAGCGGTGAGCTGCGGAACAAGCACTTCATGCGGGCCAACGACAGCGCGGACTACCTCGTGACGCTGTTGGAGCGGGCCTACACGAACAAGATGACGGCAGCGCTGGCGGATTGGACGCCGACCAATATCGTCATTACGAGCGTGGCTGAGGCTGATCCGGGCGGCGGCACGACGGCGGCCCTACTCACGGCTGACATCGGGAACGCCGTACACGAGATCAGCTTCGCCTCGGACACGGCCATTGGTCCGCTGTCGGGCGAGGTGTGGCTGAAGCCCGGGACGCACGACTACGCGGCGCTCTCCTACTACAACGCGACAGACGGAGTGGTCAACCGAGCGGCGATCAACCTGACGACCGGAGCGCTGCTGGCGTCTGAGGGGTTGGCCGGGTACACGCGCAAGATCGGCGTGGTGCGGGCCGACGATTGGATCAGGCTCCGGCTGTTCGGCTCCTCGCAGGTGACGGTGGACTCGCTGGTCTACGTGAACCTGTGCGACGCCACGGGCACGGCCTCCTGGGATGCCGCAGGCACGGAGACGATCTACGTGTGGCGGCCCACGCTGTACGAGGAGCTGGTCCCACCGGAGTCCGTGCTAGCCGCGAGCGAGGCCACGACGGCGGACAGCCTGACGACGCCGCTCAGCCTGACGACGCCACAGGAAGCGACGCACCTCTATGAGGGCGTGGTATGTGACCTGGCGAATCAGGGCACGGCCAGGACGTTCGCCAACCTCGGGAACGGGGACGGCGCGACGGCAGGCATCCGGCTCTACCACGAGGCCGCTGCGGCCCGTCTGGTGATCGCCTATCACAACGGCGTCTCTGAGGTAACGGGATACTGGACCGTCACCTTGGCGCTGGTTGACCAGATCGCGGTGCGCTTCCATCAGGCGGCGAGCGGCGCGATAGACTCTGTGGGCTTGAGTGTCAACGGGGCCGCCGAGGACACGACGCTTGACGGTGCGTTCGCGGCTACGCTCGCACTCCCGGTGGCTTGGAACGCAAACGTGGTCGCCTTCGCGGGCGCCAACGCCACGGCCAACTCTGGGTGCAGCTCGTGGAAGTCGGCGAGCGGCGCAGAGAAGTCCCTCGCCACGATGCGGGCCATGGCCCAGCCCGACATCGCGCACTACCACCCCGGCATGCAGCTCGCGGACGTGGACGGTACGGTGACGGGCGCGCTGCAATGGTACGACGGGCGCATCCCCGCAGACCTGACGCTGAGCGACGTGGAGCGGATCGGGCGCGGGCGCTACCTGGCGCGCAAGACGTTCTCGCGGGCGGGCGTGGCGAGGTACTACGACGGGGTGGACTACCTGACGCGCACGGCCCCGGCGGGGCACCTGCGGGACAACCACTCGTGGACGGCGAACGACGGGGTGACGTACCGGACGACGCTGCTCGGAAGGGCGTACATCAACCTCGTCACGAGTGACGATCTGGCGGCGTGGACCGAGGAGGGGACCTGCGGCGTCACCGCCGGGCAGGGCGACCCTCTCGGTGGTACGGGGGCCTACCTGCTGACGGGTTCGGTGCTGGGCGCGGATGCGAGATCTCGAATTATCGGCTTCACGGGTGACGCGACTAAGGCGCTGAGTTTCTACATCCGGGCAGGAACCGCTCCGGTGAGTGCACTCAGGCTCTATGACGCCAACACACCCGCGTGGCGGCACGACGTTACCGTGACGTGGACCGCCGGGGTGCCGGTGCTGTCCACAGCCGTCGGTGCAGGCGTACTGTTTTCTGTGCAGCCCGCCGGGCGTGGCTACTACCAGGTCGCGTTCAACGCCGCGGGCGTTCTGGGAGCCAACGCGAACTTTGTTTTCGTCTGTCCGGGCGTCGGGACGATGTACCTCTACCGGGCCAACGCCTTCAACGACGCCATCCCTCCGCAGGACATCCTCGACGCCAGCGAGGTGAGGGCAGCCGACTCGTTCGTGGACGCTTACTCCGCGCTCCCGCAGGCGGCGACGTACCTCGTGGAGGGGATCGTCGGCGATCTGCCGAACCAGGGCACTGCCCGGACGTTCTGGAACCTTGGAAACGGCGCGGGAGCAACGGCGGCCATTCGCCTCTACTATGAGGCCGCCGCCGCTCGGCTGGTGATCGCTTACCACAACGGCGTGAGTGAGGTCACGGGCTATTGGACGGTCGCGCTGGCACTGTCGGATCGGTACTCGGTGCGGTTCCACCAAGCCGCCAGTGGCGCCATCGACGCGGTGGGCCTGAGCGTCAACGGGACCGCCGAGGACACAACCCTTGACGGTGCATTCGGCGGAACGCTCGCCCTGCCGGTGGCATGGGCCTCGGCGCAGGTCGCCTACGCGGGCACCAACGCAACGGCCAACTCCGCCCATACCAAGTGCGTCTCCTCTTCCGGTGCCGAGAAGTCGCTCGCCACGATGCAGGCGCTCTTGGAGACCGACGCGAGCTGCCTCTACATGTACGTCCCGGGGCAGTACACCGACCGGGGCACGTACTCCATGTGGATGCAGAGCCTCACCGAGAGCAGCGCATACGCCAGCCCGGCGGCTGTGGGCACGACCGAGGGGCTGTGGCAGATGTTCCGCACCCGGCTGCGCGAGTTGTATGCGGCGGCGGCCGTCTACACGACTGCTGGCGGGAACTATATGCAGAGCCCCCTGCCTGGGGTTGCGCTCTCCATGAACGCTTATGGGGTGCGGGAGACGAGCAGCTCGAACCGCACGATGCGTCCGTGGTGCGTGAACCCCGGCTTCGGCTATTGGGACGACCTGACGTGGTATCAGATTCCGCTGGCCGCGCCGAGCGTAGCGAACCGGGGCGTGCCGACGCGGGTGATCTGGAGCGCCTCGGTGCCGGGTGCGATCGAGCCCTACATCTACCTGGCGCTGACCACGGACGAGAAGTTCAAGGCGGGAGTGCGGAACGACGCCGGGACGGTCTACTCAAGCGGCAACAATACCGCCCCAGGCATCGGCTACCGCTCGGTGGCGATCACGTGGGACATGACCACGCTCACGGTCTACGTGGACGGTGCGGCGGAGGGCACAACTGGCGCCCCCGCAGGCACGACGACGCTGACGGAGCAGACGCTGGGCGCGATCCGGCTGGCGATCACGGGCCACGGCCACGATGACGACATCGGCGACGTGATCGAGTGGGCTAGGGCGCTCGACCCGGCTGACGTGGTACTGGCCCACGCGCAACTGAAGCGGCTGTATCCGCTGCTGGTCTAAGGAGGAAACGTGAGACTCTACATCGTGGGACCGGCGGCGGTAGCGGCAGCCTACCAGGGGCAGACGCTCGTGGGCGTGCGGGTGGAGGTGCTGTACGAGGCCGAGGGCGTGAAGGACCGGCGCGGACTGCTCGGCCACGAGTTCACGGAGGAAGGCAGGGCCGAGACGGTGGCCTTGCTGACGGCTGCGGGCCACATTGGGCTCGTAACGTTCGAGGAGCGCATCCCGCAGGACTGGCGGTACGCGAAGCTCATCTGAGGAGGGCATCATGATCCTATACCATGTGAAGCTGAAGGGCCGGGTGCTCTTGATGGTCACCGACCTGACCACGGCCCAGAAGCTGACGGAGCTGCTCAACAACGGCACCCTCTACGGGGTGGAGGGCGACCCGGCAGCGTACGAGGCTGCTCGGGGGATCAGACTGCCCGTCGAGCCGGCGGTGGCCTCGATCTACGTGGAGCAGACGGGCCCTGGCTGCCCTGTGGGGCAGTTGGGAGAGGTTGGCGAGGTGGGCACCCCCGGGACCACGGGTGTGATGGGACCCGGACCCTGTGATCCAGGGGCAAGCGGCCCTGCGGGCTCGTTCAGTCAGTTGGGCGAGAAGGGTCCTTCGGGACCCAAGGCAGGTGAGGGATCGAGCGGGCATACGGGTGGTCGCACGACGCGGCGGCCCCACCTGAAGCCTCCTACCGAGTGACCCGACCATGCTGCGCGTCTTCAACCTGCCCATCCCGATCTTCGGAGTCTGAGCCATGGTGCCCGAACGGAGAAAGCCAATGACACCGCCAGATAGGGAGGTTCCGCCCGCCGTGGTCCAGGTGGTGGTGGAATGGCGTGCGCTCTTGCAGGAGATCCGCACATACTACTGCCTCGACCGTCGAGGGAAGGATGCTTCCAATGGGCGAGTCAGAGCGTGAACGGATCACCCGCCTGCACGCCGGAGACCTGGATCCCATCGCGGAACTGCTGCGAGAGGTAAGGGCAGAGGCGAAGACGACTCGGGAACTTCTGGAGGCCACCAAGAAGGGCGGCAGCGGTAACGGTAACGGCAAGCGCCTGTGGGGCGGCGCGATGAAGGTGCTGTGCACGCTGGTAGCTGCCGCGATCATCGGCGGCTTCGTCTGGACGCGCAGGATTGATGACAGGACATCGAGGCTGGAACAGATCATGCCATCGACCACAACCGTGAACACGATCATCGGCAATCAGCTCGTGATCTTGCAACGCCTCCAGGAGCTGGAGAGGTGGCGCTACACTGTGGAGAGTCGTCTACCATGAACCGCTGGCTCGCCTCCGTAGTGCTGTCGAGGTTCCTCAGATAAGGAGTTGCACCATGATCCAGATCACCGTCATCGCTGGCGCTGCTGTCATTGTGGGCGTGCTGGTGGAGCTGGTGAACGCGCACGTCCTTGAGGACAAGCGGGACCAGAGGCTTCTCCGCGTCGTAGCAATCGGCGTGTTCGTGATCCTTCTTTTGGCGACTCTCCTGTGAACAGATGGCTCGCCTCCCGGTGGTTGGTGCTGTCCATCTTGGCGATGGGGGCAGGCTTCTACTTGGCCGTGACGAAGGACTCCGTCGAGGCGATCAAGGTGTTCGGCGAAATCTGCATGGTCGCGTTGGGAGGCGGGCACCTGACCAACGCACTACGCGACAATCGGGGTGAAGCCCGCAACCCTGGGCTGGAGGACAACCCATGAAGCTATTCGTAGAACGGATGGGGCTCGGGCGGAAGAGCACGCTGGGCCGGGTGTACCTCAACGGCGAGCCGGTGTGCTGGACGCTGGAGGACGCCCGGCGCCACATGAAGGTGCCCGGGGAGACGTGCATCCCGGCGGGCACGTACATGGTGACGCTGCGCACCGAGGGCGGGTTCCACCAGCGCTACTCCAAGCGGTTCGGCGAGTGGCATCGCGGCATGCTCTGGATCCGCGACGTGCCGGGCTTCGAGTACATCCTGATCCACTGCGGAAACACGCGCATGGACACGGAGGGCTGCGTGCTGGTGGGCGAGACTCCGCAGATGAGCGGCGGGGAGGAGTTCACCGTCCAGCGCTCGGTGCCCGCCTACGAGCGGCTGTATCCGCTGGTCGTGTACGCGGCGGAGCGCAAGGAACTGAGCATCACCCTTTCTGACCGGGAGCCCGCATGACAACCGAGGCGAGGATCAGTCTGGCCGGGTTCTGGCTCTGGCCGTGGGCGCTGTGGCACCTGGCGTGGCTGGCCGGGATGTTCGTGGTGCCACCCGTCATGGGCGGGGCCTTCACGCTCACGTGGTACACATGGCTGTACGCCGCTTTCCTGCCGCTGGAGATCGCCGGGGTGATCGACCTGCGCGACGACAAGGACCCACGCCGGGCGAAGACACTGTCGCAATGGCGGCGGTACGTGGCCGAGCAGGCGAGGCCCGGCACGAAGGGCGTGCTATCGTGGAAGGGCCTGGCCGGTGGGTCGGGCATCTTCGATGGCGTGGTGGTAGGGCTGATCCTGCGCCACAACTTCGCGGACGTTTTCGGCCCCTCCCCAGCCCTGGCCCTCGGTGTGATCGCTGGGGCGACGGTGGCCGCGTGGCTGGTGCCGCACTTCGGCTGGAGCGAGAAGACATGGTGAAGGCAACGAGATGAAACGCGTCCCGGTACGTTTGCGGCCCGGTCAACTGGTCATCGTTGAGTGGATGGACGCGGCCGGGGACAGCATCGAGAAGGGCGCGCACCTCCCACCTGTACGGGTGCGTACGGTCGGCTGGGTCTGGGAGAGGACGGCCCGGGCGCTCACGATCCACTCCGAGATATTTCTTAGCGGACACGTCGAGGGTGACGCGCGGGATGGCACCACGATCATGGCTGCCATGCTACGCAAGGTGCGGGTCCTGTGTAAGGACGGTACCACCTAACAAGGGGGAACGCGACTATGTCGAAGCCTGGAGCAGGAAACACGGCGGAACCGCAGCCGGTGAAGTCTCTGGTAGATTTCATGCAAGACAGGCGGAGGGCGGAGTGCCCTGTGTGCCATCTGGCGGAAGACATCAGGGACCAGTTGCGGCGGGCCACGGATCGGAAGGTCAAGCGCGCTGATCAACTTGAGTGGTTGATCACGGTGGTGGGCGCGACCGTCACCAATGCGGACCTGGACGCGCATTACTCGGGGAGGCACTAGCCATGAACGGAGACGCGAAGTCACTGGACGCCTTCGTGGCGGAGCAGGGTGAAGCCAGATTTTCGGAGAACCAGGAGATCGCAAGAGACAACCGCACGCTGCGCGTCACGCTCCATGCCCGCGAGGAGGAGTTGACGGAGGTACGTCGGCGCCTGGGGGTATTCGAGGCGCTGGATGCCGCAGCCCTGTCTCCCCCGAAGTGGCTGGTTCCGCCCAAGCGCAAGCGTGGGGCCCACAAGGTCATCCCGAGCATGATCTTGACCGACGTGCATTGGGGCGAGCGCGTGCGGCCCGAGGAGATCGGCGGGGTCAACTGCTACGATACGAAGATCGCGGAGCAGCGCATCCACCGGGCGGGCGATGGCGCGATCAAGCTGGCGCGCGACTACCTGACCGGCGTGGAGTACGATGGCTTCAACCTCATGCTCGGCGGCGACTTGCTCGGCGGCGAAATCCACGACGAACTCCGGGAGACGAACACGGAGTATGTGACGGAGAGCGTGATAGGCGTGCTCGATCCGGTCATCGCACTGATCCGCCTGCTCGCCGACTACTTCGGGAAGATCCATGTCGGTGCGGTGGTGGGCAACCACGGGCGCACGACGAAGAAGCCGAGGGCCAAGGGCAAGGCGCGGGACAGCTTCGATGGCCTGGTCTACCAGCTGGTCGCCCGAGAACTACGGGACGATGCGCGCGTGACGATGCAGGTTGCCACGGGGGCGGACCTGCATTTCCCGGTCTACGGGACGCGGTACTGCCTGACGCACGGGGACCAGTTCCACGGGGGCTCTGGTATCTCAGGCTTCCTCACCCCGCTCATGCTGGGCTCGCACAGGAAGCGTGGTAGGGACACCGCGACCGCGCAGCCGTGGGACGTGCTGGTCATGGGACACTTCCACCAAAGCTACTTCCTGCACGGGCTGATCGTGGGCGGTAGCACAATCGGGTACAACGAGTTCGCCTACGCCTGCAACCTGCCCTTCGAAGAGCCGGTGGCATCGTTGTGGCTCAACAGTCCCGAGCACGGTATCAGTACGTATGCCCCGGTGTTCTTGCTCGACCGGAAGGCGGAGGGTTGGTAACCGCATGAAGATCACGGTCCCCTGGTGGGTGCTGGTGGCGTGCGCGGTGGGCGGGTTCCTGGCCGGCGCCTTCGTGGCAGACTCGCGCAACGCCAAGCAGCGCGGGCGGGCCGAGGAGGCCGAGCGTGTGGCGAACGATCTCCGCATAGCGGTACGATTGGACTCGGCGGTGATAGCCGAGATGCGGATGACCTACCTGGCCGAGCGGGTGGCCAGCATGGCGCAGACTGCGGCGCTGACTGCCACTGAGGGCCGGTTGGCAGCCGAGGCCCAAGCCCGACGCGCGGAGCGGGTGGTGCTGACGGCTCGGTCCGATTCCCTGGAACGGCTGCTCGCCGACACCGCCACGGTGGTGCCGCGCCAGACCTACGAGGCGGCCCGTGGAGCCCTGGCAGCGGCGATCCGGGAGGTAGGGGCGGCCACGGCCCTCCTCGCGCCCCTGAAGGCCGAGCGTGACTCGTGGCGGGGGTTGTGGGCCCAGGCCGACAGCGGATGGACGGCGAGCACGGCGCAGGTGGCCAGGCTGAACGAGGCCCTGGCCGCCCAGGTCCGGGCGACGGACGCATGGCGAAGGGCGGCGAAGCCCACACTGGGGATGAAGGTGCTGCGGGCCCTGCCGCCGGCGGCGATCGGCGGCGTGCTGTGCTACGCGTTCTGTCCCAGGCCGTAGGCAGGGGACTTTACGCGCCGGGGAGAAACCCTTAACGTATAGGTGCCAACCCTGGGCCACGGCTCAGAGTGCTTCTTAATCCGTCAGATTTAGAAGACTTTGGTGTAGGCCCCTGTATCATGTCCCGGCCCTGCCGGGGAGGCCCCTGACGGAGCCTGGAGCGCATGGTTCGGGGGCCTTCGCTTTGCCCATGACCCGAGTTCTGACACCGTTATCGGGGGAACCCCGCCCAGGGGACCGCATCCAACGGGATGACGTAAGGAACGGCGCCTCACCAAATCCACGCAACGCTGCCGAGCGACGTGGTCCGTCGTTGACGCCGGTTTTTCCTTTACAGGGGGCCGCCGTAGAGCCTCCCAGCCGACCGGGAGGTCATGCTTAGGCGGGCTTGTCCATGCCCGGGAGCTGGCAGCGACCAGTGGCGGCCGGGACGACGCCTCCTTCTCGGCAATCTACAGTCAGCGGCGTTGTTGGTCCATCACGACGGTTAAACGGTATCCGCATGCCCAGAAGAAGGAAAAGAAAAACGTGGCGCGCGAACGACTTTCGCGATGATCCTTTACATTCGAGCAGGCGCAACGTATCATGAAGGCTCATGCAGGAAACGCCGCACCAAGGGGCAACGATGAACGCGAGAAGTTCAACCCGATTCGCCAGGCCAGCGGGCGCCGATTATCGGCAGCCGACGACCGACGCATCGTGCGTCATCACACCGATGCGGTGGCCCCGCAACCCGAACGCCGGGCGGCATGAAGCGCGAGCCGAGCGACTGACGGGTAAGCGGGGCGACCGAGGGGGCGGGATCTGAGAGGACCCGCACCAGGAAGCGCGAACGAAGCGCCCCGCCCCCGGAAGCAGCAGGAGGCGGGGCGCTTGACGTTTGAGGGGCCGTTGATTGACAGCTCAGGTCTTGAGGGAAGAAGGGGACGGGCCGCCGGCCAGGGGTGAGACCGCGGCGGCCCGACCCCGCAACGCCTCCATCGTCTAATCGGAACAGGATTTCACCCTCTCAAGGTGAGGACAGCGGTTCGAATCCGCTTGGAGGTATCGCACGGCCCCCATCGTCTAACGGCAGGACAGCAGTCTTTCAAGCTGCGGGACGAGGGTTCAACTCCCCGTGGGGGCGTACAAGGTCGGGTAGCTCAGCCCGGTAGAGCGGCGGCCCGAAGAGCCGCGCGTCGGCGGTCCGATTCCGTCCCCGACCACTTCATGGGCCCGTAGCTCAGTTAGGTAGAGCGCTCGCCTCCAGAGCGAGATGTCGAGGGTTCGATTCCTTCCGGTCCCGTTTGCCCCGATAGCTCAGCGGACAGAGTGCTGGCCCCCGAAGCCAGAAGCCGCGCGTTCGAGTCGCGCTCGGGGCACTCTTGACTGGACGTGGCGCAGCCCGGTAGCGCACCGCCTTGGGGTGGCGGGGGTCGCGGGTCCGAATCCCGCCGTCCAGACTTGCTGCGGTAGCTCAGCAGGCAGAGCGTCGCCATGGTAAGGCGAAGGTCGCGGGTTCGATTCCCGCCCGTAGCTTACATGCACCGGCTGATCATGTGGCGAGAACAACGCGCTGTAAACGCGCCGCTTCGGCTGTGGAGGTTCGACTCCTTCCCGGTGCATTTGGATCGGTAGTTCAGCGGCAGAACTCTTGACTGTTAATCAAGCATGCGTGGGTTCGAGTCCCACCCGATCCGTACCGTGTGCGAGTAGCTCAATCGGCAGAGCGTCAGCCTTCCAAGCTGAAGGTCGCGGGTTCGATGCCCGTCTCGCACTTCAATCCCCCGCGTGGCATTGGAAGACCACAGCCTCGCCAGTATCCCGGGTTGACACTCCGGGGCGCCAGGGTTCAACACCTCGGGCGGGGGGCCAGCTCCCATAGGGTCGTAGCTCAGATGGCTAGAGCGCCGGACTGTCACTCCGGAGGTCGCGGGTTCAAGTCCCGTCGATCCTGCTTAGCACTGCCGGGTGAAGGTGGGGGTGGTGTCCCGCCCTGACCGGCCTCAATGGCGGAAAAGGCTGAGGCCGCCCTGCCCCGCCCCCCTGCCCTCGGCGTAACGTCGCTCACCGGCGACGGCCGAGCGGCAGGGGTTGGGCTTGCTCCTTTCGCCCCCGTAGCTCAACGGAGCAGAGCGCCAGGCTTCTAACCTGGAGGCTGTGGGTTCGAATCCCGCTGGGGGCATCGCTTCGGTAACTCAACTGGCAGAGTACCTGTCTCTTAAACAGGAGGTTGCGGGTCCGACTCCCGCCCGGAGCACTTTGATCGCCTCCGTGATCGTAAATGGCAACGACTCGGTCTTTTAAACCGAAACATCCCGGTCCGAATCCGGGCGGAGGCACTGAGGGGCCATAGCTCAGACGGGAGAGCACTCGCCCTGCAAGCGAGACGTCGCCGGTTCGACTCCGGCTGGCTCCACTTCACCACGCTGCGGCAGCTCTTGTCGGCGGAGCGCTGGTTCCGTAAACCAGAGGCCGTGGGTTCAACTCCCACCCGCAGCCCTAGCCTTGTCGGTGGCGGTAGGATGGGGATACTTCGCGCCAAGAAGGATGATCGGGCCCGCCGCGACGCGGGCAACCCCGCAAGGGGTCGTCCCCAGCCGGTTGTTCCCTGACAATGGCCCACGCGCCCATAGCTCAGTCTGGACAGAGCGCCGCACTACGGATGCGGAGGTCGAGGGTCCAAATCCCCCTGGGCGTACTGAAGGATCGCAGGCCCCTGTAGGGGGGCGCGTTGCTGAGGGTTATGCGAACGCAATGGCGTCAGGCCACGGGACCCCGCCCGTGGGCGCGCTGGCTGGTCGAATTCCAGCCCCTGCTCAATGGTGGCCGTAGCTCAGATAGGCAGAGCGCCGGGTTGTGGCCCCGGAGGTCGCGAGTTCAATCCTCGTCGGTCACCCTGAACTGCCCCGTAGCGCAATGGCAGAGCGCCTGGCTCTGAACCAGGAGGTTGCAGGTTCGACCCCTGCCGGGGCAATGTGATGGAGCGGTGGCGGAGCCCGGTCAAACGCGCTCGCCCCGAAAGCGAGAGTCCGCAGGGACACGGGGGTTCGAATCCCTCCCGCTCCGTACTGGAATGGGCCGCGGCGCGCGGGCGCCGGGTAAGCGATGCGCCGGAAAGGCGCAACGAGGCGGAGATGGTCATCGCCCCGCAGCGGTGGCACACGGAGCCGGGTGGGGAATCCGGCCGGCCCATTCCACGCGCCGACGTAGCTCAACTGGCAGAGCGCTCGTCCTGTAAACGAGGGGTTCCCGGTTCGATGCCGGGCGTTGGCTTGAGGAGGTTCCTCACGATGCATGGGCACCAGGGCTGAAAGGTGTCCGCGCCCAAGAGCGCTACCGGATGCAAGGCGCTCGGCGGGGTAACGGTCGGCCGACCGTCCCCGCATCCGGGACGTCGGGGCCATAGCTCAGCTTGGGAGAGCGCGCCGTTCGCATCGGCGAGGTCCGGAGTTCAATCCTCCGTGGCTCCATCGTTGGACCCGTGGCGCAGATGGCAGCGTGCCGGTCTGATATACCGGAGGTCCCCGGTTCGATCCCGGGCGGGTCTACTTTCAGCGGGGGAGAGCGTGCTGGAACGCTCGTCGGTCTCATAAGCCGAAAGTCATGGGTTCGATTCCCATCCCCGCTATGTGTCGGTGGCGAAAGGTAACAGTTACTTCGCTCATAACGAAAGCACCAGGCATCGCCTGGACTTCGCCGGGCAACCGGCTCTCCGTTGCCGCCTGTTCCCCGACACTCGCATCACCCCTGGTGGCGTCAGGTCACGGATACTTCTTGGATGAAACCGCTCCCAGAGCGGCCGGGGTTCGAAGCCCCTATGCCGTGTCCGCTTGTTCCCCAGGGGTTCTATACGTGGGCGTAGCTTAGACGGATAAAGCGGCTGCCTGCCAGACAGCAGACCACGGGTTCGAGTCCCGTCGCTCACTTGCGTTGGAGGCGTAGGAAAACTGGTATCCCCATCATACTTCTATTATTTTTGGCTATGTATAACGTCGATGCAGTATGGTCTTCACTGTCGGCGCGAGATGCCGGGCTGTCGTTAAGACAGGCGGCGGACAGAGCTGGCACCACGAGGGATATCTTATTCCGGTGGGGTAGGCTTTTTCGGAACGCGCAGTCTTATGAGACAGGGCTTCGCGTTTCTAGTATCCTGCGCTGGACAGTTCTCCAGGGATTCCACTCCCTCCATGCTAGATCGCATGACAAGTCAGCGGTGGCCGACCTTTGGTACTTGGTCGGCGTTATCACATCTGACGGATGCCTGTCCCCTAGCGGACGCCACGTACTGATCACGTCCAAGGATCGCGAATACCTTGAGCTGTTAGGGAGCCGCTTCGGGATTAATTATCCGGTCTACAGGCATGAGTCGGGCTACGGCACCTGTACCTGGAGGCTTGGGGTAGGGTCGCGTGATTTGTACGATCTCTGTGTAGAGATAGGGTTGACCCCGCGGAAGTCAAAGACGATAGGCGCATTGAAGTTGCCAGAGGACGCTTTTCGTCCATTCACCCTAGGGTTAATTGATGGGGACGGTAGTATTGACCCCCACAATGGCCGCGTGCGGATATTCTCTGGATCGCACAGATTCCTGGATTACATGGTAGAGCAAGCCGGGCAACGGTTTGGGATTACCTCTGGCCGGATATACCCAGGGAACCGCGTCTTCACTCTCCAATTCAGTCCGAGCGATAGCCGCGCCATTCTGGTCGCATGTTACGGATCCACTGGTCTACATCTGGCGCGAAAATTCGAACGCGCCCAGAAAGTACTTGGAGGCGTCGGCTAACTGGTAAGCCACCTGTCCGGAAAGCAGGAGCCCGCAAGGGCCTGTGGGTTCGAGTCCCACCGCCTCCGTAGTCGCCCGGTTAGCTCAATTTGCGTAGAGCGCCTGCCCTACAAGCAGGAGGTTGAAAGTTCGAGTCTTTCACTGGGCATTGACGGACCTGTAGCTCAGCCGGTAGAGCGGCGCTCTCATAAGGCGACGGTCCCGGGTTCGAGCCCCGGCGGGTCCATAGCGGGGGGTGGCGCAGTCCGGTAGCGCGCTGCGTTCGGGACGCAGAGGCCAGGGGTTCGAATCCCCTTCCCCCGATTGAAGCCCCGTGGCCGAATGGCAAAGGCGGCGGTCCTTGGAACCGCGTCATTTCCCGGTTCGAGTCCGGGCGGGGCCGTAGGATATGCGCGCACGTGCTGAAACGTGGTAGCCAGACCGGGTTGAGGGCCCGGTGCTCGCAAGGGCGTGGGGGTTCGAGTCCCCCCGTGCGCATTGGGTGTGCGGTGGCGTTAGGCTACGGATACATCGTCGCCAGAGGGGCGCCTCACAAAACACGCAAGGGCCGACATGACAACGGCCCGGCTGTAGCCGCTCATTCCCCGACACCCACCTGCTCGCGTGCTGGAATTGGTAGACAGCCTGGTCCCAGGAACCAGGGCCGGCAATCGGCGTGGCGGTTCGACCCCGCCCGCGAGCATTCCTAATGGGGCGCGCCCCGCTGGTGTCACCTAGACCAGCAACGGGGCTGAAGGCGGCGGTGACCGCTGGGGGTTCAACTCCCCCGCGCCTTGCCAGGTTTGGAGGGGAGGCGCATCTCGGCTAGGCGCACCTGCCTGCTAAGCAGTGACCCCACAAGGGCCGGCGGGTTCGACTCCCGCCCCCTCCGTTCACGCTGGCGTGGTGAAACGTAGACACGAGCGGTCTAAACCCGCTTGGGCGTCGCGCCCGTGGGAGTTCGAGTCTCCTCGCCAGCACTGCGCGTCCGTGGCGAAATTGGGAGCCGCGCTCGCCTCAAGAGCGAGAGCCTGCGAGGGCGTGGAGGTTCGAGTCCTCCCGGACGCATTGTAGGCCCAGACGGTGAGACGTATTATTTTAAATGCGACGCCCCAATCTCTTTTTTTCTTTGGAGGGCACCGTGAACCAGTACCTAGTAGAGTACCGCACTTCTGCGGTCGAAGACGCCGACGCCTCCGCACGGCTGATCTCAGCCCATCGCGTAGAGAGTTGGTCGAATGATTACGCCTTCTTTGGACACCCCCGTTCCCTCGGGCTACTCACTCATCTCATACCGCGTGATCTCGTTAGGGCCGTAGAGTTAACGTATTGCGACGGTGATGGCGGGAAGAATCTCAGCGAGGTCAAGGATGAATGGTCACCGGAGCGCCATGAGGGTTCCGTGGCGGTCGGAGAGGATCTCGCCGACGTGAGGAAGGAAGGCGGCCCGAAGTCTTAACACAGCACTAACGTCCAGGGGTGGGGCGCTTGCTGCACTGGGGCGTCCGGCCGCGCCCCACCCCTGTATGACGTGCGCGTAGCTCAGTCGGTAGAGCGTCGGCTTCCCAAGCCGAAGGCCGCGGGTCCGAGCCCCGTCGCGCACTCTTCGTGGCGCCATAGCCAAGCGGCGAAGGCAACGGTCTGCAAAACCGTCATCCCCGGTTCGAGTCCGGGTGGCGCCTCTCCTGGAGCGGTGGCAGAGTCCGGCTGATCGCGGCGGTCCTGAAAACCGCTGGGCGCGAGCCCACGTGGGTTCGAATCCCACCCGCTCCGTTGTTCACGTAGGACGATGGTTCACCCTTCAACGAGACTACCATGAGACGAAGATGAAGACGCTGGTGTTGGCACCGAGCTTCGCCCCGATCGAAGAGATCCCGGTGGAGCGGGCTGTGGTCCTAGTCCTCCAGGGCAGGGCGCAGTCGCTGAAGGACCACCCCACGAGGGTGTTCAGGAACGCCACGGGGCGCGTGCGGATTCCCGCCCCCCTGGTGATCGTGCTGGATGCGCTGGCCGACTTCGCCGGCGTGGTGTTCGGGCGTGCAAGCTGGACGCGGGCTGGCGTCTACCTGCGCGACGGGTACACGTGCCAATACTGCGGCCGGCACGATCGCGACCTGGTGCACGGAGCTGGGCGCCGCGATGTGACGCTGCGGTACGGCTCGCAGACGGTGGGCCTGGTCGTGAGCGGCGAGTTCCTGACCATCGACCATGTGACCCCGCAGAGTGCGGGCGGGCGCAACGAGTACGAGAACACGGTGACCGCCTGCTCGACGTGCAACGGCCGGAAGGACAACCGGACCCCGGCGCAGGCGCAGATGTACCTCCGGCGCAAGCCGCGGGCGCTGACGCGTGCCGAGCTGTTCGTGGCCCGACTGAGCGACGAGGCTCGAGACGTGGTGGACGCGATCTTCATGCGGCCCTCGTAGCTCAAACGGACAGAGCGCGCGCCCCCTAAGCGCGAGGCTGCCGGTCCAAGTCCGGCCGAGGGCATTGCCCCTTCTTCCCCAGGACCTTAGCATGACGCGAGCGTGGCGAAACTGGATAGACGCACCGGGTCTAGAGCCCGGAGGCCGAGAGGCCGGTGGGGGTTCAACTCCCCCCGCTCGCATAGCAGGGGATCGGGCTCAAGGTGAGCCACCTCGTTTGGGGCGAGGGCATCAGGCGGGTTCAATTCCCGCATCCCCTATGGTGGACCTGTGGCGGAAGGGTGCGGGTACTTCGCATTGAAAACGAAACCATCCCCGCGCCCGCTTGTTCCCAGGTCCACCGACGCTGTTTGAGGAAAGACGTGTGAGGCGGGTGGCGTAGGAGCCGGTTACTTCGACTCTGGATCGGGTGGTCGCAGGTTCGAATCCTGCCGTGGCCTTCGGGTCGCGTAGCTCAGCGGTAGAGCGCCAACGTACCGACCCCGCTTGTTCCCCCGTCCCGCACATCTTCGCAGTAGCAGTTCACCCATACCTCTGGAGGCACGACCAGATGGCGACCACCAACCTGAAGCGCCCCGCTACGACCCTTCGTACGCACGAGGGCGCTCCCGCAGCCCGCATCGGGGCCGAGGCCCAGCTACGCCGCACACTGATGGCCTGCTTGCTCAACGAGGGAGAGTTTTACGAGGACGGCGTGAGCATCGCCGTGCGCATCGCCGAGGGCGTGGCCGCGGTGCCGCTCGAGGTTGCGGCTACCCTGGCCATCGAGGCGCGCGAGCAGATGCACCTCCGGCACGCTCCCCTGCTGGTCGTGCGCGAGATGGCACGCCAGGGCGGGAGCCGGGTGATCGGCGACACGCTGGCCCGCGTGATCCAGCGCCCGGACGAGCTGGCCGAGTTCACGGCGCTGTGCCTCAAGACCGGCATGCGCAAGGGGCTGACCCCGCAGGTGAAGCGTGGGCTGGCGACAGCGTTCCGAAAGTTCGACGAATACGCCTTGGAAAAGTGGAACAGGGACGACCGCGAGGTGCGCCTGCGCGACGTGCTGTTCCTCTCGCACGCCAAGCCGGCGGACGAGGCGCAGGCCGCGCTCTGGAAGCGGCTGATCGACGGCACCCTGGCCACCCCGGACACCTGGGAGGTCGGGCTGTCGGCCGCGACGGACAAGAAGGCCGAGTGGGAGCGCCTGATCGCCGAGGACCGGCTGGGCGGGCTCGCGGTACTGCGCAACCTGCGGAACATGGAGCAGGCGGGCGTGGAGCGCGACCTGATCCGCACGGCCATCGCGCAGGGCAACTTCCGGCGTGTGCTGCCGTTCCGCTTCATCGCTGCGGCGCGGTACGCTCCGGCGCTGGAGCCCGAGTTGGAGGCGGCGATGTTCCGGGCCACGGCGGAGATGGAGCGGCTGCCGGGCAAGACGGTGCTCCTGGTGGACCACAGCGGGTCCATGGCCGCGGCGCTATCGGCGAAGTCGGACATGACGCGGTTCGACGCGGCATGCGGACTGGCGATGCTGCTGCGCGAGATCGCCGAGGACGTCGAGGTGGTAGCGTTCAGCGCCCCACTGGACTCGTACTATGGCGGACAGATGGTCCAGGTCGGCAGCAGGGCGGTCGCATGCGGCTCTGGGCGTCCTGCGGTGGCCACGGTACCCCCCCGCCGAGGGTTCGCGCTGCGGGACGTCCTGGAGGCTGCTACGCCGTGGAGCGGGACGCACACTGAGGACGGGAAGCGGCACTGCGACGCGCTGGGGTACGACCGGCTGATCGTGATCACGGACGAGCAGTCGCACCAGCGAATCAGCGGCCCGCACGGTCGCGGGTACTTCATCAACGTGGCCAGCGCCCGAAACGGCATCGGGTACGGCCCGTGGACGCACATCGACGGGTGGAGCGAGGCGGTGCTGCGGTACATCGCTGAGGCCGAGCGCGAGGGGCCGGAAGGCTAAGGCCAGGCGCGCGCTCGCGAGAGGACAGGGGGCGGTGGTCTTGAAGGCTGGGGCTGCCGCCCCCTTTTCTGTCCCCAGCCCCGTCGTAATGTGAGGCACCGCAACGTCTTGTAACAAGGGACTAGCGCGAATGAGAGCGCCCCCGTATCTTGAAGGGGTAAGCCAGGGCAACCCTCGGACGGGAGGACGACCCCATGAACGCGACGACGCATGATCACGACTGCCACGCCGAAGGCTGCTGCTACCCGGACGGGACGCGGGTGGTGGACGGCGACAACCTGGCGGACAACCCCCAGGGCGCGACGCCACCGGAGGAGGACCCCAACGCTCCCGTGTGCTCGAAGTGCGGGCGGGGTTCCTGGGACGTCGAGGAGGAGTACGACGGCCACGGGATCTTCATGGGGCGGTGGTGCCCGAAGTGCCGCGCCAAGGCGCTGGCCGGCTTCCGCGCCGACATCTTCGACGCGTACGAGTGCGACGAGCCGATCGAGCCGGAGGACTGAACCCCATGATCCGCGACTGGACCCACCCCAGCATCAAGCCATGCGACGTGTTCATCACCGACAACGGGCGCACGCTCTGCGGTGAGCACCTGGGCATGGAGGCGTCGGCCACGCTGCGCGACATCTCGGGCCAGGCGATCCACCGGGTGACGCCCGGTGACGTCCGGTCCCACGGCCCGATCGCCTGCGAGACATGCGGGCGGTGCGCGTCCTCGCTTCACAGGGAGGCCTGACCCCATGCCGACGCAACGCCGAACCTACGCCGAGTTCCGGGCCGAGGTGGAGGAGATCGTTGAGGTGCACAAGCACCATACGGTCACGTTAACGGGCTGCTCGATGGCAAACGACATGGGGCATATCGCCCGTGCCGCACTCACCGAGCCCGGCGCATGAGCGCGACCTGGGGAGCCCAAGCGGCCGCGGCGATCGAGGACGACGCCCGCACGCTGGGCGGCACAGAGGTAGGACCGCAGACATGCTTGCGCTGCGAGGGCACCGGGCGGGAAATATCGGAAGGGGTGACGCGGGTCCCCACGGGGACGCCCCCGCTCGAAATCCGCGCCTGCCGTGACTGCGGCGGTGACGGCCAGCAGACGTGCGACCGCTGCGGCGATGAGCCGGCGGCGGCCACGGTCGGGGACGAGGCCCTATGCGCCGGGTGCATGAGCATGGCAGCGGACAACGCCCGGGACGAGGCGGCAGGGGCCGCGCAGGACGCCCTGCCAGACGCCAGCCGGTGCGCGTGGTGCAGGGCGTGGGCGAGTGAGGCTGACCGACTGAGGGCGGAAGCCGGGGCGAGGATCACGCACGGGATTTGTGCAACGTGCCTACATGCGATGGAGGCTCTATGAAGGCGAAGCGCAGGACAGCACTCGCGGCGAAGAAGGCATCGAAGCTGGCCGGGTACAAGAAGGGCGGCCACAGCGCGTATGCCTTGAAGGCGAGGCAGAACGCGAGGGGCAACTTCTCACCGCGCAGCCCGTTCCGGAGCGTGGTCACGGTGATCCAGGAGGACGTGGCCGAGGCCACAAGGGAGGTCCTGTGACGGACCTGGCGAAGCACATCTTCGACCTGGGCTGCACCATGAACCGCGCGAACGCGGAGATGGCGGGGGCAGCGCACCCTGGCGAGGTGGAGGACATGCTGGATGCGGCGCGGCGGAATGACCCGATGTGGTGCCCGCCCATGATCGTCGAGTCGCTACTGCGGTACTGGCACCGGCGGATCCCGACGGGCGGGTTCCTGCGGGCGGTACTGGAGAACGACCTGATGGTGGCCTGTGAGCGGGCCGACGACATGAACATCCGGCACCTGCCGGGAATCGTGCGGTTCATCTACAACCAGCTGCCCATCGGCGCCTATGGCTCGCCCAAGAAGATTTTGGCATGGCTGGCGCGCGAGGATGAGCCATGACGCGCGAGTGGACGGCAACGATCACGAACGCCGACGTGCGGTTCGACGAGCAGGCGCGGGCACACTACCGGCTGTTCGCTGAGACGCTGGAGAAGAACGGCGAGGTACGCTCGGCTGGTGCCTGCCGTTCCCAGGAGTTCTACGCCGAGCGGTTCCTAGTCAGGATTTCCCCACCACAGGAGGGCTGATCGTGGGACGCGAGATTCGCAGGGTACCCGAGGGGTGGGAACACCCGAGATACACGCATTACGATGCCATGCCACGATACCGGCCGGGTATCTTCGACGCGACGAGCGAGGGGGAATACCGCCCAGTCCTTGACCATGACTTTGCATCCTATATGGCCGAGTGGCTTACTGGGTGGACCGCGTGCGATACGCCCGAGAAGCGCGCAGCCTACCTCGAAGATGAGGGCGGCCCGCCGGACCCGAAATACTGCCACCCGGAATGGGCTGACGCGGAGTTGACCCACTTTCAGATGTACGAGACGGTGAGCGAGGGCACGCCGCTGTCCCCACCCATGCCGAGCCTTGAGGCGTTGGCCGACTGGCTGGTGGAGAACAAGGATTTCTGTGGCCAGGGTCCGCGCACCCGTGAGCAGGCAGATGCATTCTGCCGGAGCGGCTGGGCACCGTCGTTCGTGTTCACACCCCGTACCGGGTTACTGGATGGAATCGAGGCACTTGCCGCGCTCGACAAGGAGGGTTGATCGTGTACAGCGACGACTTCGAGAGGACCGGGGACGGGCGCAAGATATTCCGCGACCCGGGAGGGCGTTCGGCACTCCGGGCAGCCCACCGTGGCAACCCAAGGAACCTGCCGTGCCCGACGTGCGGGAAGGCCAACCGCCTGACGCCGGCGGACCGGCGGCAGGGTTACCAGTGCGACGAGTGCGCAGACCGAGCAGAGGGAGGTTTCTGATGGGCTACATGCTGAGGAAGATCCGGGAGCGGGCCATCGAGGGCGGGTACCTCGCGGCGCCGGTGAAGAAGGCCAAGCCGATGGTGACGCGGGCCCCAGGCAAGCACGACCGGACGTACGCGGAGCTGCAGATCGCGGCCGCGAAGCAGCGAGAGGAGAAAGCCGCGAAGAAGCAGGAACGGGCCCGCCAGCGCGAGGCCACGCAGGTGCAGAAGCCGGGGACATGGGACAAGATCCGCACTCGACTCGGCGGGCTGTTCCGCCGGAAGGTGTGACCATGAGCGCCAAGCACGAAGGCTTCACGCCGGGACCGTGGGAACTGAGCGAGCCTGAGTTTCATGCGGAGTACGGAATCACCGGGTACTCGCTCTATGCGGGCGATGGGTTGTGGCTTGCCCACGTCCTGGGGCAACACGTAAAGGTCCCGTTCGATCAGATCGGGCCCAACGCCCGCCTGATGGCTGATGCCCCCCGCCTCTACGCCAAGCTCCAGAAGGTCGAAGCCGCGCTTCGTGGTGCGATCCATGAAGAGACGCGGCGGCGCGAGGGCCTGACAAGCGTGGACTGGCGCGAAGGTGCTACCGAGGCCCTTACCGGAGACACCCCGTGAGCATGAGCCTGGACGAAGCCCGCTCTGAGGTGGCGCGCGAGCGGTGGATGCGGGACACGGGGCGCTGCCCGGACTGCGGCGAGGACCTGGGCAGCGGCCAGCACCCGGAAGACGCATGTGGTGAGGACCCGTACGAGGTCCCGACGTGCGACCTATGCAGGCGAGCGATTCCGGTGATGAGCGAGCTGCCGCTGTGCCGCTGGTGCATCGCCACGGCGAAGGCGCACGGGCGGCAGGAGACCGAGCGGCGCCGGCAGGAAGCGGAGGGGATGGGGCGGAGGGACTGAGTAGGATTGGCCATTCAACTAGGGGGACGGACCATGAAGACGAGGATGAGCGTACTAGCCGGGCTGGTCGTGATGGCGATGGTGGCGTGCAGTGGGCCGATGGGCCCGGAGGGGCCGATGGGTCCCCAGGGGCCGCAGGGGGTGCAAGGATTGCCTGGGCCCGCTGGGCCAGGAACCCGTGTCGTGTTGACGGCGATGGTGAATAGCGCGGGCGACGCGGCAGCGAGTCTCCCGGTGGCGGCGGGCACGAACATCGACAGCCCACCAGCGATGGTGTGCTACGTCGGATCCCTGACCAGTTACGTCTGGATCCCCGTGGCCAGCACCCTTACGGCCTCCCGTGCGCCGTCGTGCGGGCTGGTGCTATCGGGCGGGAGGTGGAACGCAGTGATGGTCTACGGTCCAGCCGGGTGGGTCGCCGCCTTCGTGATCATCTACTAGCCGAGAGTGTTGACCATGTTGGGGGCGCGGCTGCGGCCCGAGAGGGATGGGGGGTCAGAGCCCCACCGGAGGCTCTACTACTCCGGCCAGCCGCGTACCCCTTTACGTTCGCCACGGGTGGCGGTAATATTCAATCAGCTCTCGGAAGTCGCCCGGAAGCACGACCAAGAGCTAAGAAGGACCAGCACGTTCTTCCCGCGCCTCCAAGGCCGGGACACCCCCGCCGGGCGGGTGCCGAGAGCGACGTGCTGGTCCTTCGCTTTTCAAGGTCATGGACAGTACTCTGACACCGTCAACTGTGAGCCCGCCCCCTGCCCGGCGTGTGCCCGAATCAGACGGGATGAAAGCGCCCAAGCCCACCATCAAATCCTCGCAACGCTGCGGAGCGACGGGGTCGGTCACAAGGCTTGGGCGTTCGTGCATCCGTTCGGCACGCGGTGGAGTCTCCCGGCATCGTCAATAGCGGGTCGTGATGCGGACGGCCTACGGGCGATAGCCGCCGCTCCGGGAATTACAGGGGAGGTCTCTCAAATCCAGGTCGCTCCTGCTGTGACCGTTAAACCGAAGTGTGCCCAATCCCTGAACCCTTGGACGGAGGGATCAAGATGACGTGGAACAAGGCAACGCAGCTTGCCGCTGAGTGCACGCGGCGAGGGTGGAACGTGAAGGTAGCGCGACGCGGTGGGCGACTGAGGGTGGTGGCCGTGAAGAAGGTCACGGCAAGGGGGGCCCCATGACAGACCCACGATACATGCGGATGGCGAAGGCCGCGAAGGACGAGCTGGGGGCGACGGACGTGGTGCTACTGGTGCGCGGCAGGAGTGGGCTGCTCAGCATCGGCCACTCGGGCCCGGACGGTGAGCGGATGGCCTACGCGGCGCTGGACGCTGCGCTGGATGCGCTGGCGACTCGACCCGCTCGGCAGAAGGAGGGCGACTGAGATGCCCGCGACCTGGGACGATCCCGTGGTGAAGCGCAGGCCGGTGACGGTATGGGACATTGTGTCGGCGATCCTCATCCTGCTGGGCCTTGGCGCGCTGATCGGCGCGATGCTGACCATGTGGCTGACGGGAGGGAAGTGAGATGGCCTGCCTAGATCATAACTGCATAGTGTGCGGCTGGTGGGACGCGAGCAACGAGCCTGTCCACGTCTGCCCGGAGTGCGGTGGGCGTGTGCATACGACTTTCGATGAGACGCCCACGCAGAGCCAGCGTTGGCGCGAGGCTGAGGAAGCCGAGTACGAGCCGGAAGATGAGGAGGACGAAGGTGATGAGGACGAGTTCGACGAGGAGGACTTCGACCTGACGGACGATGAGGAGGACGAAGGCGATGAAGATTGACCTGAGCGCCTACCCGGTGACGTGCCCGGTGAAGTGGAGCGTAGGGGAGAGGGCCGGCGAGTTCCCGGCGGCCGTGCCCTACCCGGAGGAGCCGTGGATGGGGCGCATGCCGTGGTGGGACTACCACCAGTTGCGCGCTGTCCGATCTGGTGACCTGAGGGTGGCGGCCGAGCGGTCACTGGCGCACATGCGCTGGGCGCGCGACAACGAGGACGACGAGCAGGCTGCAGCCGTCATGACGACAGGCCGAGCATTCCACGCCTCGCTGCTGGAGCCGGAGACGGAGTGGAAGAAGTTCGCCCGGGCGCCTGACTGGCTGACGAACCGGACGCGCAAGGCGGACAAGGAGGAGTGGGCCAGACTGGCCGAGGAGCACGGCAAGGACTTCGTGCTGCGGGCGCCGGACTACGACGCGGTCGTGGGACAGGGCCGGGCGGTGATGGCTCGCCCCACCTACGCCGGACTGCTGCGCGAGGGTGAGCGCGAACTGGCGGTGGTGTGGCGGGACCAGGCGACGGGCGTGTGGTGCAAGGCGCGGCTGGACTTCATCACGGTGATCATGGACCGGATCACGGTGCTGGACTTGAAGGGCACGCGTGACGCGCGGCCCGACCCGTTCAGCCGGAGCATCAACGAGTTCGGCTACCATTACCAGGGTGCGCAGTACCTGGCCGGGCTGTCGGCGCACGGCATCGCAGCGACGGACTACTGCCTGATGGCATCCGAGTGGGCGCCACCACACGGGTGCCGCTTGTACCGCATGTCGGACCACCTGCTGGCGCTGGCCGAGATGAAGCGGGACGCCGTACTGGCGCGCATCGCCGAAGCTGAGCGGACAGGCGTGTGGCCGGCATACGACGAGGACGTGCAGGTGATCGGTATCCTGAGCTGGGCACAGCGGGACCTGGAGGCCGAACTTCAGCGGGAGGAGGCACGATGAGCGAATATCACAAGATCCAGACGCTCTACCTGCGCGATCCCGCCACCGGGCACAGGGCGCTGCTCTATGGCGAGTGGGCGCTTCCCGAGTTCGCGTACCTCAAGGACGTGGAGTGGGTGTTCACCGAGAAGGTGGACGGCACCAACATCCGCGTTGTGTGGGATGGTGCCGTGGTGGGCTTCGGTGGCAAGACGGATAACGCGCAGATCCCCACGCCCCTGCTCGGTACGCTCCTGACGACGTTCACGGGTGACAAGCTGGCGGCTGCGCTGAAGGGCCCGCTGGTCCTGTACGGCGAGGGCTACGGCCCAAAGATCCAGAGTGGCGGGCGCTACGCTGACGAGGCGTCGTTCATCCTCTTCGATGCAGCGGCTGGTGGCGTGTGGCTCAACAGGGACACGCTGGAGGAGATCGCCGCCGCCATCGGTGTGGCGCTGGTTCCCATCATCGGGCGCGGCACGCCGCTGGACGCGATCACGATGACCCGTGCCGGCTTCCTGTCCGTGGTGGCGAAAGACCCCACCCTGATAGCTGAGGGCATCGTTCTGCGCCCCGCCGTGGAACTGCTGGACCGTCGCGGGCGGCGTATCGTCGGCAAGATCAAACACAAGGACTTCCAGGGAGGGGCAAGATGAGCAAGCGAGGTGGCAGTCTGGCGTTCCCGAGCGATGGGCCTGACGGCACGCCTGGATACAGCGGCGGCATGACCCTGCGGCAGTACTACAAGGGGAAAGCGCTGGCGGGTTTACTTGCGACAAGGCGAGACGGTGAGCCGGGCCTTTACTACGATGCCCCCGCCGATAGGGACCGCGTCGCGCCAACGTCACGGGCGTGGATCGTGGAAAAGTATGCACAGGCGTGGGCCAGAAACGCCGACATCTTGGCCGACGCCATGCTGGCAGAAGAGGAGGCGGACCATGGCTGACGAGGAGAAGGTGGTGGAAGTGACGGCCGTCGAGGTCGTACACGAGGACGCGCCTGCGCTGGCCGAGCCGCCCCGGGTGTTCAGCGTCACGGAGTTGGAGACGCAGGTCGCCGTGGCGAAGCGCTACCCCAGGGACGTGGTGAAGGCGCTGCTGGAGCTGCAGGTGCTGGCGTGCGAGACGGCGGAGATCGCCGGCAAGATGTACTACTCCCTGAAGCGCAAGGACGCGGACGGAAAGCCCAAGCCCATCGAGGGCGCGAGCATCCGGTTCGCGGAGACCCTGGCCTACTGCTGGCAGAACCTGCGCGTGTACGGGCGGGTGATCGAGGTGGGCGAGAGCGAACTGGTGGCCGAGGGCTATGCCTGGGACGTGCAGCGCAACGCGGCGATCGCCAAGCAGGTGAGAAGGCGCATCGTGAAGGCGGACGGGCACCGCTACGGCGTGGACATGATCGTGGTGACGGGCAACGCGGCCATCTCGCTGGCCATCCGCAACGCGGTGCTCTCGGTGGTGCCCACGTCACTGTGGACGCCTGCGTACGAGGCGGCGCTACAGACGGCGCTGGGCAAGGGCAAGACGCTGGAGCAGATCCGCGACCAGTGGATCGCCTGGTGGACGGAGGACCAGGGGCGGACGGTGATGGAGCTGTGGGCGTACCTGGGGGTGAGCGGCCCCCGGGAGCTGAAGGCGGCCGAACTTCGGCACCTGCTGGGGCTGAAGACGGCGATCGCCGAGGGACTGACATCGGTGGACTTCGAGCTGGCGCGCGGGCCTGGGGGCCAGGAGCGAGCCGACGAACTGACGCGGGCGCTGCGCGAGCATGCGGCAAGTAAGGAGGCGATGCCATGACACGCGCCGACTGGGACGCGCTGAGTGCGCGAGAGCGGAACCAGTTGGTCGAAACCGGCGTTTTCGGGACTCCCGTAGCGGTGATCCCGGATGGGATGGCGGCCACGTATTCGAGTGATACGCTATCCGACCAGTCGGAACTGTGGGCGGAGGTCGTCAACGCCGCTATTGCTGCTGGCGTGGAACTGCTACAGACCGGCTCCTACAAGGGCGTGACCTATGGGGCGACCTTCCGTGGCTGGCGGCTAACATACTCTCTCGGATACAGCGACTCATACCGCGCCTCCGACACGATTAGACTATCCGGGGTCGCGAATGAATGGGCGTGTGGGTTGGGAGATGGGCTCTTTGTGAGTCCCGCCGATCCGAGGCCGTTCACGACCTCCTGGGACGCCATGCGTGAGGTGGTGGAGAAGATGGCCACCAACCCCGATCCCAAGAAGCAGACGCTGCGCTTGGTCGCGTACCCCTACAATCGCTGCTACGCCACCTTCGACATGGAGGCGGATAGCGAGGACTGGAGCGAGGCCAACGGCACGCACGCGGTCCCCGAGGCCGTCTACATCGCCGCGCTGACCGCACTTGGACACATGGAGGCGACATGAGCGAGCGCACGCTGCGGATCCTGGTATGGATCGGATGCGTGATCTTCTGCGGAGCGGCGTGGGGTGCGGTGACGGCCCTGATGATCTGGCTGGTGGCGTCATGAGCGCGCAACCCGAGGTGAAGGCATGCCGTAGCTGCGGCCGGGCGATCGTGTGGGACGTGACCTTCCGGGGCGCACGGGTCCCCTTGGACTACCCACCGGAGAGCCGGTACGTGAAGAACGAGGAGGGCACGCTGGTGCTGGTGGACACGTGGCTGTCGCATTTTGCGACCTGCCTACAGATAACGGACTGGCGCCGCAAGGCGCCGAAGGGGGAGAGATCATGAAGCACGGATGGCCGCGGGTGAGCGCGAGGATCGTGCAGGTGGGGCACGGGACGTGGGCCGTGACGGTGGGCGGGCGGAAGGTGAGCCGGAAGCCCCTGACCGGCAGGCAGGCCCTGTGGGCGTGCGTGCGCATCTTCCTGGGCTACCCGATCGGGTGGTCGCTGGAGCGGGCGCGGAAGGCGGGGCCGCAGGCGGTACGGGCGGCGGTGAAGTCCCCTGTTGGCGGCGAGCAGTTCCAGATACAGGCCGCTCAGGCGCTCGCAGGCGACGTAACGGTGGCCCAGGAGCTACCGGAGGCCGCCCAGGCATTCCTCGAAGCTTCTAGGGGCGTCAGCGCCAGCAGGGGGGGCGAGACATGAGGCCGCTATTCACGCGCCTGGCCCCACGCGGTACGCCCTGGACGCTGGAGGAGTTGATGGAGGTGGGCCGCCGCTTCGGGCGCAAGCCCACGCTGACGGACGTGATCCCGCACCAGGGTGCGGTCAAGCGGCTGTGCGGCGGGCTGAGCGAGTATCAGGCCATGCTGGGGTACGAGCCGAACGGAAAAGGTCGGCCACGCAAGGAGGGCACATGAAACCGAGGATCGTGAGGGCGAACAACGAGAACAGCGGGATCTTCGCTGATTTCTATCATGGGCCAGCCGCGCTGGTACTCTATTGGCCCAAGGTCGGTACAGGTGCGGGCGAGTGTCCCTGGACCCCCGAACAGGTCATGGCGGCGTGTGAGCGGACGATGGAACAGCTTCTCAGCGTTCCCATGCTCGAAGATGGAGAGTGGTGGATCGCGGTGGGCATCTTTGAGTGGAGGCGCCTCACCCCCGAGTTCATCGGGGAGCCGAAGTGTCTTTGCCCCGACGGCACGCGCCACGACATCCACTACACGATGGCTCCGGGCACGTTCGCCAAGTGCTCCAAGTGCGGCGCCATCCTCTCTGATCGGCGCCACGTCACGCGCAGGCAGGGGGGGCGACGGATGCTGTCGTCGTATGGCGGCAGGCGTCTCGTCTCCATATCCGGGTTCGTCCATGACCGTCGCATCGGCATCCACCGGAGGCGGCCATGAGCAAGCCAGTGGTGTCGCGCAAGCGAGGGCGTAAGGGCAAGTTATGGACGCGGGCCGAGGCGCTGGCTTGGTATGATGCAGCGAGGGCGCTGCTGGGGCGGCGCGTAACGCAGCGCGACATGGGATTTCACGCACGCACGTTCCGAAGGTTGTTCGGTAGCATCCCACGGCTCCAGGCTGCGGGCGGTGACGAGCCGGGGCGACCTGGACGGCCGAAGAAGGCGTCATGAGCCCCGGCCTGTGGGCAATTGTGGTGTTCGCCCTGGCCTTAGCCGCGTCAGAGGTTGGGTGGCTATGGCGCCTTGAGCGGGCACGCCGGGAGGCAGTAGCGATCGGTCGCGAGTCTATCGCCCTACGTGACGTTCCTGACGGGGATTGGCATCGTGGCCTGGAGGCGGCACTGCACCGGCGGCTGGCGAAGTTGTCGCGGGAGATGATTCGGCTGAGGCGGGAGCGCCCGTGGAGGCAGTTGTGACGGTAAGGCTAGGCGTGGCGTAACATGGCGGACGCTGTTAGCTTGAAGCATCGCAACCCATAGCTGAGGAGTGTTCTTCAATGGAACGCAGCGAGATTTCAGTTCACCAGGTCCGCGTCTTCCGGTACGTCAAGGAGGCCGCCGGGTGGGTCACCGCCAAGGAGATCGCGCAGGGTGCTGAGGTGGCTCCCCGTACCGCAAGGGCGCATGCCCTCTGGTTCGTGGGGTCTGGCATCTTCGAGGAAGCCAAGGTATCCCCAGGCCACCGCTACCGCTTCTCCCGCACGGCGCGGCGCAATAAGGCGTATCTCCTCCGGCTGAATGCGGCCGCAGCGATCTTGGAAGGAGTGCCTTCCAAGTCCGCCACCGGGCGGTCCTGACATGGCCGCCCTCCGCCCCACGGCAAGCCTCAAGGCCCACCCGAAGCTCGGCAAGGGGGGAATTCTCCCCGCTCTGACAAAGGAGGAGTACGTGGCCCTCAAAGAGTCCATCCGGGCCGACGGAATCAAGCAACAGATCGTGGTGACGCGCCCCGAGATGGTCATCCTCGACGGCTACCATCGTTGGCGTGCCGCTACCGAGTTGGGGCTCGAAGAGGTCCCGGTGATGTTCGAGGAGACCGGCGACGACGCAGCCCACGTCCGGCTTGGGCTGGCCCTCAATGTTGCCAGGCGCCACATGACGGGGGACCAGAAGCGGGAGGCCGCCGAGGCGCTACTGAAGGCGAACCCGGAGCAGTCGGACCGGGCAGTGGCCGCCAGCGTCGGGCTGGACCACAAGACGGTCAGCGCCGTGCGCGAAGAAGCAGAGGGACGTGGGGAAATTCCCCACGCCGAGGCGCGGACCGACACGAAGGGCCGCAAGCAGCCCGCCCGGAAGCCTCGCGCCACTGGTGGCGAGAAGCGGAAAGGGCCATCCGTCCCCGACCTTGTAGCCAGGGTCCGCGCGGGTATGGGGATGAACGGAGGGCGCAAGGCGAAGGATGTCGCCAAGGAGATCGGCATTGGCGTCCAGACGTTCAGGAAGGCGCGGTACGTGCTGATGCTGGCCGACGACCCTGACCTGACGGACCGGGAGCATGAGACCGTCACCGCCGCCATCGAGGCCATGAGCGAGGAAGGACAGGTCGCCCGAGCGTTCTCAATGGTAGAACCGCTCGTGGACCAGAAGTGGGGCACCGCGACCGGGAGGGGGCACGGCGTCATACCGGGACGTGCCGCCGAGGTTCGGATGAACCACTTCATGCGCGCCTTCGGGACGCTCGTGCAGGCCTGCAAGATGGCCGCCGATGTTGAGGTCCCGCTGTTGGCACCAGACAAGGCCGCGTCTCTCGCGGACGAGTTGGGCGAGGCGATCAAGGGAGCCAAACACCTACAGCAGAAGATCAAGGAGACCATCGCATGAATGCCGCATTTTCGAAGCATAGTGATTATCCCGTGAAGTGGATTCCGGTTGGTAACCTCGGCATCGTCTGGCCTGACGCCCAGAGACCGTACAACCGTCGGAAGGTGGATGAGATCAAGGCGGAGTTCGATGATGAGGCTTTCGGAGTGCTCATTGTTACCCTCCCGAATGGCGAGGGCATCTATCATATCGTGGACGGAGACAACCGCGCGCAGGCTGTCCGCGAAATGTGGGGTGACGAGCAGAAGGTACCATGCCTCGTTCTCAGCGCTCGGACCAAAGCCGATGCGGCTCGTGTCTGGTCTAAGATCAATGGCAACCGTACGAAGCCCCAAGCAACGCAGCAATTCATCGTGGATGTGACGGCAGGTCTTGAGCCTCAGGTATCGGTTAATAAGATCATTCGGCACTTCGGGTACCGGATCGGCCGAGCCTGGGGGGACCAATCGTTCGCCGCCGTTCGTGCGGCTGTCGCGGTCTATACGAAACTCGGTGAAGAAGCCCTGATCTGGACCTTCAGAACGATCCAGGAAGCCTGGGGGATGAATCAGGAGGCCGTGAACGGTGGGTTCATTCAGGCCTTCGCTGATCTATTCGTCAAATACCCGACGGTGGATCGTGACCGATTGATAGAAAAAGTCGCCAAGTTGACGACCCCCGGCCGGTTGCTCGGTGAAGGCCGCTCGGCTAAGGACTTCCTCCGGGTGAGGCTCCCCGAGGCCCTTCTTTATGTCCTCGTTCAAGCGTACAACCACAACCTGCGCACGGGTCCGCGACTCGGAGACAAGGAAATTGCCAACGAGCAGCCCGGTGACCGTATCAGGGCCAAGCGGCAGTTTGAGTTTCGAACCCGGCGGGACGCTAATCGGTGACCGGGTGACGCGGTACACTGACAGTCGGTGAAGTTGGCCTGAATCATTCAACCTGGAGAGAATCATGCTGAAAGTGACGGGAAGAACCGTGGAGTACAAATACGGCAATGTACGTCTCGTGGCACACGCGGGGGCAGAAGGTGGAAATCCGTTCTGCTTCACGATCTACAGCCGCGCCTCCGTAGAGGACCCAAGTATCGTGAGTGACTATGGTGAGGAGACACAGGTGGTCATCCCAGCGGATGCCATGCGCAACATCGTGGACCTCCTGAATGGCACGCAACCCGCAACATGAGCCGCGCCCTGCTGGGGATGTTTGAGGACCCGTGTGGGATCGATGCATCCTGTGGATGTTTCCGGCGGGGCGCGGTGCAGGTATACGTGGGGCGTGGGGCCGACGACACCACTGAGGGCGATTCGATGGCTGGCCCTGTGCCCCGTTCCGATAGATGCTGGCGGTTCGCTACTCGTGGACCCTCTTGCGTTCGAGGACCCGGATGGGCAGTGGGCCGCCAGCTTATGCAAAGGATGCGACCGACACTCTCCTTGAGATCGTTCAACCGCATGGTCGCATCAGGGGACACGAAGGGGTAGCGCACAACGGGCGAGGGGCTTAGAATGAAGGTGCGAACACCGGTAAGGCAGGCAACATACGGAGCATGAGATGAGTCCCAAACTTGAGACTTTAAAGTTTTCGGCACCGGGCTTCGGGCATCGGCTGGTGGGCCATCTCTTCTCCGTGGTCCTGCTTGTCAGTGTTCGCAACCCGGGCCCGGTTGCCGAGCTTCATGGCCCCGTCCGTGCGCAACTGGCGCGGGCGGGGTCTTGCATTACGGCGTTGGCAGCGCCGAGGTCGCCGCGCGGGACGGCACAAGAGGCGCTTGCGCCTCATCCCGCAACCTCGGGGGCGTCACGGTTTCGCTACCGACAGAGGGACCAAGCTGATGCACGGGGGCGACGCCCATGCCGCCCTGAACCACGTGGGCAAACCGATAGCTGCGGAACTTACTCAGCTGACGAGCGTGGACTCCCTGCTGGATGCGGTTGTGGCCGAGGCCCTGGTGGCCGAAGTCACCTTCGCGGAGGCGTAGTCCCCTCACCCTGCGCGACGACGCCGATAGGCGCCAGGGCACCGAATCGGCGGGCGCCGGGAGAGACCGGGGCGAGGCGGCACGTCGTAGGATGCCGCAGGGGATTTGGAGCCGATACCAACACGGCCCCGCCTTCGGGCGAAACTGTGAAGCGAGCTATCCGTGCTGACAGTGGCGAGGTTCGACTGTACGGTACACGCGGGTTCGACTCCCGCCGCCTCCATCAACCTGAGCGGCCCCATCCTTGCCCACGTGGCGGAGGTGGGGCCGCGTTCTTTGCCCAGATGAGTGCATCCTATGAGGGGTGAATACGCGACCATCCACACGGCCATTGTGGACGATCCTGAGTTCCAAGCCCTCAGCCCTCCTAGCCGCTACGTCTGGTACACGCTCAAGCTGCTTCTCGGTGCCTCTGGGATCGACCTCATACGCGCTCACCTAGCATCCCTTTCGGCGGCCACCGGATACCCTATCAATAGGCTATCCGATACCCTGGCGGAGCTTGAAAAAGGCGGTTGGTTGGTGCGCCAGGGTGACATCCTGTGGCTCCGGAACGCTTTGAGGTTCAATCCGCAGTTCAACCTGACGAATCCGAAGCACGCCACCCACCTGCGGAATCACCTAGAAGGGTTGCCGCGGCTCAAGATTGTGGCCGACTTCGCCGCCTACTATAGCATCGAGGCGCCCTTCAAGCCCATCGAAAACGGATACCCTACCGATACCCTATGCGATACAGGTAGCGGTAGCGGTAACAGTAGCGGTAACAGTAACGGTACTGATTTGGCCCACACTACCGCGTGGCCCGCATCGCTGGTAAAGGCGGATGGGAAATACACCTACCCCGAACTGTTTGAGGAGGCATGGGCGAACTATCCACAGCGGGACGGGGACAACCCGAAGGTGGGCGCTTACCGAGCGTTCCGGGCACGGGTAAAGGCCGGTGATGATCCCGCTGCATTGATCGCATCGGCCAGCCACTACCGGGACCACTGCCGGGCCAAGGGCAAGGAAGGCACCGAGTACGTCCAGCAGGCGGCGACCTTCTGGGGCCCGAAGAAGGAGACCTGGCGGGAGTACGTGGACGGGCCCGGCAATGGGACCCCGAAGGATGACCGCGGTCCCGGCTTCTGGGCTGACCCTGAGGACTATGAGCCCGGCGGTCTCTGGTCAGGGGAGCCGCGTCCACATGCTTGAGGTGGCCAAGAGATACCAGGCTGCTGGTTGGGCCATCTTCCCCGTCAAGGGCAAGATCCCGACCACCCTTCACGGCGTTCTTGACGCGAGCGTGGAATGTCACCTAGCGGATATCTGGTTTGAGCGGTTCCCGGATCGGGGCGTAGCGCTAGCGACCGGAAAGACATCGGGCGTGTGGGTCCTGGATTTGGACGGTGAGGTGGGACTCGCTAGCATGGCCAGGCTCCAGCAGGAACACGGGGACCTACCTAAGACCGTAGGAAGCAAGACAGGTCGTGGGTTCCACCTGTTCTGGAAGATGCCGGAGGACGGGGACGTTCGTAATTCTGCTTCCCAGGTAGCTGAGAAGATCGACGTTCGCGGGACGGGCGGTTACGTCGTGCTACCCCCGAGTCCGCACCCAGATGGAAAGTTGTACGAATGGCTCAAGGGCCGTTCGCCGACTGATATTCCGATAGTGGCCGCGCCGGAGTGGTTGGTGGGTCTCGCCCAGGGACCGAAGGTCGAGACGGTAACCGGCGAGCGCATCACGATGCCGGATGTCATCCCGCAGGGTGGTGGTCCCTTCGGTGGTCGGGACGAGGCGATGTTCCGGATCGGGTGTTCCCTGCGGGCTAAGGGTCTATCCGGAGACGCGATCTTTGCGGCGCTCATGGTAGAGAACCGGGATCGCTGTGTGCCGCCGCTAGACGAGCCCACGGTTCGCCGGAAGGCGGAACAGGCTGCCCGATATGAGCCCGGCGCCCTGGGAGTGAAGACGAGGCCGTCAATGAACGGCCCCCCCGCAGTGGTAGAGGTAGTGACGGTCGAACTGCTAGAGGACATCAGCCGGGAAAAGCAGCAACCCATCGACGTGGTGGGGACGCCGTGGCCTACCTGGAACCACGCGTGCCTCGGAGCTGGTGGTGCGGAGGGATTGGCCCGTGCCTGGCATATCATCATCGGGGCAGCATCGGGCAGCGGTAAGAGTTTGGCGGCAATGAACGTCGTGGCCTACGCGCTCCGTGGCGGTCATGATACCTGTCTTATCTCCCTTGAGATGACACGCACGGAAAACATCACTCGGCTCTTGTCTATTCTGACCGGCGAGCCGGTGCGTCCGCTGGAGCATGGGAGGCTATTCGACCGTGACGCATGGCAAAGGGCATCGGAGAGGCTGTTGGAGCAACCCGGGAGGCTCACGACGAACCCGGGGAAAATCAACCAGCTCCCTGAGATTGAGGGGATCATCCGGCACCAGGCCGACCAGGGCGTAAGGCTGATCGTCATCGACTACCTCCAGCTTGCCTGGGTCACGTCGGCCGAGAGTCTGTACCAACAGATCACGGAGGTATCCCACGCAATCCAGGGGCTCGCCAAGGAGTTGCGGATCAGCACGATAGGGATCAGCCAGGTCAACCGGCGAACGTCTACGGGGGCCGAGAAATTGGAGAAGGAGGGGTTGATGGGGGGTTCGAGTCTGGAGAACGACGCGGAGCAAGTCATCCTGATCGGAAAGCCGGAGAAGCAATACGACGGCTATGTCTTGGATGTCCGCTTGGCGAAAAATCGTCACGGCCCGCAGCACTCCTGGAAGGTTCGGTTGGATACGGCCAACCTCAGAATGACGGAGCTTCAATGAGCCGCTTCGCCATCGACGGCATCCGGATCTGGCGGTTGCGCATGAAGAGTGGGGCGTTCCATATCTGCTCGGACCCGAGGATCGGCAGGGGAGCATACGTTGCGGCGGACGATCCCATACTGCTCAAGGTGATGGGTGAGTTGGGATATTCAACGGTCGAAGAGATCCCGATAGAGCAGGATCGCATTGATGGTGTGTGCCAGCGGTGCAACGGATCGGGCATCGAGGTCCACCACACGGCACCGTATGAAATCTTCGGGGACGATGCTGACACCTGGCCACTGATCGACCTCTGCCGGAGTTGTCACATGGAGTGGCACGAGCGGGTGAACGCATGGGCAGGCAAGCGCAGGCCGTTGGGCTGGGAAGGAATCGATCCGGTTACTTAGGATCCACGGGCGGCACGTACCAAGGGAGGCAAGAAATGACAAGCGAGGCGACGGAGCGTTCGGACGTGGAGGTAGCGGCGGCGATTCGGGAGTGCGTGCATGTGCTGAACCCGCTACTTAGAGAAGCTGTGAGGCACGGCCTGAATGTGGAGATATACCTCCATGAAAGTCGCAGCATGAGTGAGCCGGTAGGGTGCAGGTTCGCGGAAGCGAGGATTCAAAGGGTGAGGAACTTGTGAGCCGCCGGGCAGTGTTCTTCACCGTGTACGGGACGCCCCAGTCGGCGGGCAGCAAGCGATCGTTCGCCATCCGGAGGGGTGCCAAGAAGATCGGCGGCAAGATGGTGGGTGGTACGTTCACGGGCAAGGTGTCCACGTCCGATGACAACCCGAAGGCCAGCAGTTGGAAGGATCGGGTGGCCCAGGCCGCGGGCGAAGTGATGGTAGAGGCAGGCGGCGGACTGTTCGATGGCCCGCTGAAACTGTCGCTGGTGTTCATCGTAGCGCGCCCCAAGGGCCATTTCGGGAAGCGCGGACTGAGGCCCAGCGCCCCACCGCACCCGAACAAGCGACCGGACGCGCTGAAGCTGGCGCGCGGCACGGAGGATGCGCTGACGGGCGTGGTATACCGGGACGACGCACAGAACGTACTGATCACGCTGCAGAAGGCGTGGGGCGAGCCGGAGCGATGCGAGGTCTGGGTAGGAGAGCTGACATGACGAAGATCCAGTGGACGGACGAGACGTGGAACCCAACCCGCGGCTGCACGAAGGTGAGCGCCGGGTGCCTCAACTGCTACGCCATGAAGATGGCGCACCGATTCTCCGGGCCTGGGAAGGCTTACGAAGGGCTCACGCATCTCGTGCCGGGCAAGGGGCCGCAGTGGACCGGGGTGGTGCGCACGGTTGAAGACGCCCTCGCTCTTCCGCTCCGGTGGAGACTGCCGCGCCGGGTGTTCGTGGACTCGATGAGCGACCTGTTCCACCCGGACGTGCCGTTCGCCTTCGTGGATCAGGTGTTTGCGATCATGGCGCTGACGTCTAGGCACTCATACCAGATATTGACGAAACGCCCAGAGCGAATGGCGGAGTATCTGAGGGGCCCAGGCCGATTCATGGACGTCGAGATGTCGCGCCTCAGTGCGCCCATCCCGGAGGAGCTGAAGGACTGCATCTTCGACCTTTCTTGGCCTCTCCCGAACGTTTGGCTCGGAACCTCGGTGGAGGACCAGGCCGCAGCCGACAAGCGGATCCCCGACCTGCTCCGGTCCCCGGCGACCGTCCGGTTCTTGTCGTGCGAGCCGCTACTCGGCGATCTGGACATCCGACAGTGGCTCGGCGGCGTGGATATCGTTCGGGAACACGGGAGCCGTGGGAAGGTGATCGCTCACGCCCGGGACGGAATTTCTTGGGTGATCGTGGGTGGTGAGAGCGGCCATGGGGGGGCGAGGCCGTGCAACGTTGAGTGGATCCGCTCCGTGGTGAGCCAGTGCCGTGAGGCTGGGGTCGCGTGCTTCGTGAAGCAGCTCGGGGCCCAGCAGGTTCGGCTCCCCGATGGCGAATACTGGGGCCCGGCGCACGCTCTTGTCCCGCACCGGGACCCCAAGGGCGGCGACCCCGACGAGTGGCCCGAGGATCTGAGGGTGAGAGAGTGGCCCCGCCCATGACCAGCCGCCAGCGTGAGGTCTTGGCCGCCATGGTCGCGGGCCAGTGGATGACGGCGGCGGCGGTAGCGAGCCGGTGCCCCGGGGTGTCGTACACGGGGACGTTACGGTGCCTGTGGCTACTGGAGGACAGCGGCAACGTAGCGCGCCAGGCAAACGAGTACCGACGCACGGCAGCGGGCAACGAGCAGGCGCACCGCTTCGAGTTGTCCGAACGGGTGGGTATAAAGCCGAGGGGCAGGGCGAGGAGCTTCCGGCGTGGAAAGAGCTTCTCGGAGAAGTACCATGACCCGGAGGGTCCACGCTACGGGCAGTTGTTCATGGTGGTGAGGGTGATGCGCTGCTGGCTGTGCGAGGAGGGGTACGAGGGGCCGGGCCACAAGGTGGGGGACTGCGCTAGGGGCGTGCAGGGCGGACACACGGCACATCACACCGGGCGACTGGACGCCGATGGGATGATCCCCGGAGGCGGTGCGGCCCACGACCTGTACGCGGGCTTGGGCGGGGACACCACGCAGCAGCACTTCAAGGACTGGCTGAAGGCGAAGGGCGTCACGCTGACGGAGATCGGACTGAGGTACGTGGCGAAGGCGCGGACGGTGATCGCGCGCGGCGGATTCGAGGACAAGGACCTGAACTGGTAGCACCCTTTGGGACGGGAGGAACGGACCATGACGGACGACGGCCAAATGGATATCTTTACGGATCCAGGGAGGCGTCGGTTCTCGATGGAACAGCTGCGGGAGATGGGGAGAAAGCGCCTGCGGCGTTGTGAGTGCTGCGGCAGCCCGCTCAAGGTCTACCGGCGGAAGCTTAATTCTGTGATGGCCGCCACGCTCTGCGTTCTGACGAGACGCGGGGACTGGATGAGCATGAAGCAATTCCCGCGCGCCCTGGAGATCCTGGCTGAGGCGCGCGGTCCCCTGGTGCTCTTAGGTAAGAGGGTGGCCGCGGCGTTCGGAGTCGATCCGGAATACTTCCGCTGGTCCGAGGTGCGCGGGGTGCGCGTGGCCGTGATGCCGCATCCCTCCGGCGTCAACCTGTGGTGGAACGATCCGGAGCACAGACGCGATGCGGCCAACTTCCTGCGCGGTCTGGTGGAGGAGACGCCCGGTGGACGATGAACGGAACGAAGACGGACAAAGCACGCTCTTCGATCTCGAAGCCCTGGACTGGTGGAAGCCCCATTGGATCGGGATGCCGGAGTTCATCTCAGAGGATAAGACTCCGGCAGACTCGATCACCGTGCAGTTCCGGAATGAGGAGGACCGGCGGGCATTTCTCCTCCTCGTCGGTGAGGATCCGGCGCGGAGGAAATCCATCTGGTACCCGACGATGGAGTACCTGCAGCAGAGCGTGAGGAACGCGCCGCCGTGCGTCGTGCCCCCGAACCGATACCCAGTCTACGTGATCTCGAAGGGGCGCTGGGAATCGCGCCTAACCGTGAAGGCGTTGGAACGTCTCGGGATCCCCTACCATGTCGTCATCGAGCCGCAAGAGCGGGAGCAGTATGCCGCGGTCATCGCGTCGGAGCAGGTCCTGACTCTCCCGTTCTCAAACCTGGGGCAGGGCTCCATTCCGGCTCGTAACTGGGTCTGGGAGCACGCGCTCGGGACGGGGGCGAAGCGGCACTGGATCCTCGATGACAACATCGACGGGTTCTATCGCCTGAACCGGAACCTGAAGGTGAAGGTTATTGATGAGAATCCGCTTACCCCGATAGAGGACTTCGCGGACCGCTACGAGAACGTGGCAATGGCGGGTCCCAATTATGAGTTCTTCGTCCTTCGCCGAGAGAAGCAGCCGCCTTTCCGGCTGAACACGCGGATCTACTCCTGCATTCTGATCCTTAACGCGCTACCGTTCCGCTGGCGCGGGCGGTATAACGAGGATACGGACCTTAGCCTACGCGCCCTCAAGGCTGGGTGGTGTACGGCGCTCTTCAATGCGTGGAGCTGTAAGAAGATGCCGACAATGACGATGGGAGGAGGAAACACGGAGGAGCTGTACCGTGAGGATGGACGGCGGCAGATGGCGGAGTCCCTCGTTACGCAGCATCCGGACGTGACGACGGTGACGGAGCGGTGGGGCCGGGACCAGCACCTCGTCGATTATTCTCCCTTCAAGCGAAACGCCCTGCGGCCGGTAAAAAGCAAGGAGGACGATATATGAAGCGCGGAGGTAACTTGGGCAAGCTGGCAGGCGCCGGAGGGGACGCCTTCTACCCTGGCCCGGTGGCCTGGAAGCCGAGCACGATGAAGGCACGGGCCCGGATGCGGCTGGTGGCGCGTGACGCGAAGAACGCAGCCGGGGTGGCGCTGACGTGCGAGTGCGGCGGGCCACTGGACGCCTACGACCTGGAGCGCGAGATGGAGCGCACGAAGACGGTACTGTGCTGCCGGAAGGCCGCCTGCGTGAACAGCGCGGCGATGAGCGCCCAAATCCTAAGGGCAGAACTGGTGAAGAAACCGAAAGAGACGAAGACATGAGAGTCTACATCGCCGGGCCCTACACGAAGGGCGACGTGGTGGTGAACGTCCGCAACGCCATCCACGCGGCCGACCGGATCTTCGACGCCGGGCACCTACCGTACCTGCCCCATCTTTCGCACCTGTGGCACACGGTATCGCCCCACCCTTGGGAGGACTGGATGCGCCTGGACATGGAATGGATCCGAGCCTGTGACGCCCTCGTGCGCATGCCGGGGGAATCGGCGGGCGCGGACCTGGAGGTGGAGCAGGCCCGGAATCTGGGCATTCCGGTATTCGATGGCGTGGACGCATTCCTGGAGGTTCCATGACGATCATCCGAACGATCCTGGCTGCGGCGCTAGTGGCCGGAGCGGTTTACCTGGCTCCGCCTACGCCTCAACTGTGGGGACGGGAGCGCGTGGAGCCTGACCCGATGGTGCAGGTTGCGGCGATGAAGCGGAGGGCGCAGGTGCTCCAGGACACAGGCGACGAGGTGATCCGCAAGTACGTGCGTGACGTCTTCCCGCTCGAGTACGCGCTGCTGAAGACTGGCCGGGTGCGGGACCCCTGGATGGCACGGGTAGCTGCGTGGGCCTTGGTGCTGGAAGGTGAGAAGCGGGATATGAGGCCGCGCCTGTTCGCCAGCATCATGCAGGAGGAGAACCCGTGGCTGGTCCCCGACACCACGAGCTATGCCGGCGCTGTCGGCTGGATGCAGGTCATGCCTTTCCACGCCGTAGCTGGCGGTCGGCACCGCGTGGCGTGCGGATCGGACGATCTGACCGCTGGCCCCGTCAGCGTGTGTTATGGAGCCGATATCTACCGGCTGTACTTCGGGCGTGCTCTGCGGCGTGCGCTGGAGCAGGCACTGGACGGATACAGCGGGTGTGTGAGCAAGCCAGGCTGCGAGCTATACGCGCAGCGGGTACTCGCGCGGGTCAACGACTGAGGAGGGGGAATGAGGACATACGTGGGAGCAGACTTTGTTGGGAAGACCGTAGAAGCCGTGATCGGTCCGCTACCCTTCGCTCCACTGTCAGACTATCAGGGCGCGCGACAAGTCGCCGCCATCACCTTCACTGACGGTACGTTCACCTTTATGTGGGGAGAGGTAGGGGCTGACCCGAGGAACCCGGGTGTCTTTATCCCGCCGGATGTCCACTCTTCCTGGGCTATTCGGCGCCTGATCCCGTTTGGTATTTGCACTGAGGGGGACGCCTTGAGGGCAGAAGCATCGGAGGCGGCCGAACACGCAGCTCGGACAGAGAAATCCGACCGTGAGGAATACGCGCGCCTGAAGGCAAAGTACGGTGACCCTGCGCACCAGAAGGAGGGCGGATGATGCTGACTTGGCTGATCTACGCGCTGATCGTGGTGGCGATCCTGGCGCTGCTGCCGTTCATCGTGTTGGGCTGGTGGGACGTAGCGGATCGCTGGCGGGAACGGGGGCAGAAGGCCGGACCCGAACAACAGCCCGGTTGTGGGCCGCCGCAGAAACGTATCTCCGAGTGGGAACAACGCGTCCACATGGCGGCACTCTATCGGCCGAAGGAAGGCGACTAGATGCCCCGCCTGCGGCCCGATGAGTTCCCGGGCAACCACGTGAAGGACGTATTCCTGGACGGGCATCCGCTGAAAGGCGTGATGGAGTTCGACACAGAGGAGGGCTGGGCGCGCTGCTTCCTGGGCTACACGTCCGAGAGGGTGGAACTGGAGGAGATGCTTCGCGGGCGGGTGACGTTCACGTGGCGCGGGAACATAGAGACGGAAGATTTGGTGGTGCTGCACGGCCGGCGCGGCAAGTACCACCTGGCGCGGAGTGGCTGGACGCCCGCCTGCCGGTCGAAGGACGAGATCACGGGGTTCCACTACAGCAAGATCGGCCTGGTGGCGCTGCCGTCCGACGCGCGGGCCCACCTATGCGGGAAGTGCGCGAAGCTGATCGGCGTGATGACGGATGGACGTGGTGAGCAGGCTGGGGAGGGTAAATGACCATGAACCTGTGGGAGAGAGTCAAGGAAGCGATGCAGGATGCGCTAGCGAATAGCGTAAATGCCACGTCCTATCCCGATGGCCCGTGCCTAGAAAAGTGGGTGCGTGACGATCTCGCCGCCGTCTTGGCCGACATGGAGAAGGCGGAGTGCGTGGAGGGCATCGGGTTGCCAAGCGGAAGCGAGCACGTCCACCCGCAGTACGTGGTAGAGACGGGCACAATCGGCCCCCATGATTGGGCCGGGCGCGCTAGATATCCCGTGCTTCTGATACTGGAGGGCAAATGAGCAGCATCGTGAAGGGCTGGGTCGTCTGCGAAGAAAGTGGACCCCTTGGCCACGTAGTTACGGTTCGCGCACAGGATGACTTCTGTAAGCTGATGCTCGGTGCCGATGTCCTCCTGGTCCCCGGCGACGGGAGCATGGTGGTCGTCCCGGTGGAGGAGCTAAAGAAGCGTGTCAACACGGTCCTGCTCGCCACCGCCAATGATGATCCGCGCTACGTACTTGCTCAGGGTGGCCAATTCTATATCCGGTGGGGCGCAATCGAACGTGCCATCCTGGATGCTGAGTTCGAGGAGATCAGGGAGGAGTATTATCGATGACAAAGCCTGACGGGGGAGCGGCGAGGGAGGGGACCATGAAAGGGACTGAGTGGAACTGGTGCGTGTGGTTCCGTAACGGCGGTGAATGGTGCTCGCTGCCGTTCACGGCTCGCCCCTCCCTAGCGGGTAGTATCGGGGCGTGGAAGGACCACATGGGCGACCCCAGCGAGTGGAATAAGCGACATCGCGCTGGTGAAGTCCACTGCGTCAGGACCAAGTTCACGGCGGAGGTGCCATGAAGACTGAGCACGAGCGTCACATCAAGCGCTTGCTGTCCCTGGCGGAAGCCGTGCGCGAGGCTGCAAAGCGACTGCCTGACGCCCCCGTGTCTGCCGAGGTGGTGGCGTGCGCCGGGATCATGGGCATGGCGAACTGGCTAGAGGATGTTGCCGCCCTGCTCCGCTCCGAGCCCGTGGAGGAGCCGGTGCTGTGGCGTTGGAGGGAAACGACTGGAGGACGGCTTGGGAAGTGGGAGACTACTGATTGTGAGCCCTGGTTCTCGACTACGGGGCACAGTGCTGGGCGCACCTGGGAAAAGCAGGCACTCGTTCCCGCCCCTCCCGCTGCCCCTGAGGCCCAGGAGCCGCCCGAGGACGATTGGGACAACGAGGACTACGTGCGCGGCTGGCAGGATGCGAAAGCCGACTCCGTGGACCCGCGCAGCAAGAGGCCGTGCCCCGGATGCGCTCGTGGTGACACGCCGATGATGCTGGACGAGGACGGAACGCTCTGCTCCGTGAGCGGGAGGCCCGGCAGGCTCGGGCATGGTGTGGATGATCGGTTCTGCTTTTGCGCCGACTACTCTGCCCCCGAGGCCCAGGAGCCAGTCGGTCATCTCATTCCGACCTGGGACAACATTCAGCCCCTACCCCCTCCCGTGGAGCAGGGGGCATCACCTAGCGGTACGCCTACTGTGTGCCGTGAGTCGGGTACGCCTGAGCGTGCCCCGGGTGGTGGGGGCGAGCCCACCCCGGAAGCCCTGGAGGCGTGGGCCGAATGGTTCGACGGGCAGCCAGACCTTCAACGCTACCTCGGTCCCCTGCAACTCTGCACCCCCGGCTACCTACTGCGTGAGATCGCACGGCGGCTGCGTGCCGCGAGGGAGGAGTGAGGATGGACGCGAGCGAACGGTGAAGTGCCCGATTTGTGGCGAGCCGTACAAGGTTTACGGCCACTACGCAGGAGATCAGTCAGCGTGCCCCCAATGCCAGCAGAAGGCGCGCGAAAAGCAGGGGAAGTGGACAGGCTATTCTGACCCCACGCGCCCCCGGTAGGGGGAGGAGAACGACGATGGGACGAGAGATCCGAAGAGTACCGGAAGGGTGGGAGCACCCACGCTACACGAAGTACGACGCGGTTCCGCGCTGGAGTCTCAGTAATGGGTATGGCACCAGCGAAGGTGAGTACCGCCCACTGCATGACAGCGACTTTGCTTCAGAGATGGCCGACTGGCAGACACGCTGGCAGGCGTGCGACACGCCGGAGAAGCGGGCCGAGTTTCTGGAGGACGAAGGTGGGCCGCCGCGCCCGGAGTATCACCGCCCCGAGTGGAAGGACGGCGAGGCGACCCACTACCAGTACTACGAGACGGTGAGCGAGGGCACGCCGCTGTCCCCGCCGATGCCCAGCCTTGAAGCGTTGGCCGAGTGGCTGAGCGCGCACCAGGACTTCTGGGGCAAGGGGCCGCTCACCCGCGAACAGGCCGATGCGTTCTGCCGCTCGGGGTGGGCGCCTTCGTTCGTGTTCACGCCGCAGACGGGCCTTGTGTCCGGCGTTGAGTTCATCGCCAAGGACAAGGATGCGGCCACATGACCACCCCCAGCGGGCTCCCCGGTCCTGTGCATCCGTGGCGGGTCGCCATCGAGTACGCCTTCTGGGGCGAGGGATGGGCGGATACCCGGTGGTACGGGAGGGTGTGGTACTACTTCTGGCAATGGGTCTTTTCGACCGCGTGGGAGCGCGGGTTGCGTCCGCATCTGGTTCCGCGCCGCTACGCCAAGGAGTGCTACGAGTTCTGGGTCCCGCTTCGCATCCCCGAACAGCTCCACCGCTACGTGTGGGGCAACGACGCGGACGGCTATTGCGGCGAGTTCCGCGATGACAATGGCCCGTGGCGGTTGGCTGTGTTCTGTGGAGACACGCGAGAGGAGGCCGAGCGGAATGGTATGGACCTCCTACGGTGGGCGAAGGACGAAGCCGGGATGATCGGCACGAGTTACGGGGTTATCTATCACGACCACGAACCGGAGCCATACACGTGGACAAGGTGACGACTGACGGGCTCCCCACGGGGAGCGAGAGAGAGCGGGAGACGCGAACCGAATACCTCGCCCGCAAGATGGGTGAGCTTGCCGACGCCACCCGCAAGGCGGCCAAGCTATTGCCCGACAGGCCAATCACGGGCGAAGTGGTGGCGTGCGCCGGGATCATGGCGATGGCGAACCTGCTGGATGAGGTTCGTGCCGCCCTCGCCGGGAGCGTGGAGCGGGAGCCGGAAGTGAGCATGGCACTGACCTCGCTCTACGACGTGGCGACGGAACTGCGAGACGAGGGCGACGAATGCCGCGCAGCCGCACTGTACATGGCGTGGGGCTCACTGCATCGTGCTGCGCTCGCCGCCTCACCCCCGGAAGCCAGCCGGGAGCCGCGCAAGACGTGGCCGCTCACGGGTGAGCCCGAATGGCACGCCGAGGACTGTCCGTGCTTCGCCGACCACCCGGACATGGGCAATCACGGTGACTGCACTTGTGGCTATCAGCCCGTGCCTCCCGTGGAGCCCGAAGGAAGCACTTCACCTGCGAGCAATGTAAGTGCGAGTTCGAGCGCATAGCGGCACCGGAGGATGGGGCTTGTCCTTACTGCGGCATGGGGCCGATCACGGCCGTCTTTGAAGCCCGAAGGAGGGAAGAGATGAGCGAGAAGATGGCGGCGGGTGCAACCGCGCACCCTGGCACCGGACAGCCGAAAGGCACCGGAGAGATGTCAACTTTGGGTGGTCCGAGCCCCGAAGCTCTGGAGATCGGCAGCAAGTCTCCTACCTGTGGATCACGGGAGGCCCGCCGCCATTCCGCAGCGGAGTACCGGGAGATGGCCGACAAGGTGTCTTGCGTGCGGCTAGAAGAAACAGCTAACGGTTGCCGCGTCTTTGCCACGGACAAGGTGGTTGCCATGCTACACAAGGCCGCAGAACTCAGGGAATTGGTAGACGACTGGAACGAGTGGGCGGCACGAGCCAGGCCGGTTTTGGCTTCCCTCCTGGAAAAAAAGCCATGAGCGAATGGATCGAGGGCAGGTACGCGACGTGGAGGCGCACCCTGGACGGTGGAACCCGCCTATCTGTGAGTTGGGACAATACCCGCCCGAAGGGATCGGACGATCCCCCCTATGTCGCCTGTGTTGGCGACAAACGGCTCAAGCAGCGATTCAACACGTTTGAGGTGGCAGTCGCAAAGGCGGAATCCGTAGCCTTGCGCTGTATGCAGAAAGGTATCGCTGATCTGTGTGCAACCTCTAGCGAGGAAGAGAATCCATGAACGAGCCACCCCCGGGGTCGGTGCCCCACTTCTTATGCGGCACGGGCGGCTGCCAAGTCGAATACGAGTCGCCTGGGGTTCACGAGGCAGTGTCTCAACGCCGAAAGGAGTGGGCAAGGTGGTACAGGTCCAAGCACGGCGAGTACCCGGACGGGGAGACGCAGTTGTTTTTCGTGGCGCGTGTCACAGAGGAGGAGGAGTTCGCCGCTCGGCGTCGCCATGCGATCCGCGCCGCCAACCTTACGCCGACGAGGGAAGATGAGCATTGAACAGCGGTTCTTTCTTGTGTGCGTTGTGGTTTTCGCACTCGGCTGCTTTTGGGGATACGTCAATGGAACAGACCATGCCCGCCGGTCAAGGGGAGGTACCTAATGAGCGCAAATGATGATGCTCGGTTAGCACTCAGGGACATCGCCCACGAGATATACTACGGAGCAGAGAACGCCGACGGCCTTACCGCAGTCGGGTGCCGCCAGTTCGCGGATAGGATTGATGCCGTCCGTGAACTTCTCCGCGAGCCCGACAACAACACGATCTACCGCCCGTTCGAGGGCAAACGTGCTAGGACCAAGAGCAAGGAAGCACCTGCATACGTCCAGTGTGGCGCGGTAGGTCCTGACGGTGCGACCCGTTGCTGTCTGCCGAGGGGACACGAAGGGTTGCATGACGACGCATTAACTGGTCGTACTTGGCTCCCCCTTGAGAGCCAAGGAGGTGTTGTGGGAGAACAGGAAGGGGAAGTTTTCGAGGCGAACGGTGCGGCCATGAAGGAGATCAGACGCCTGACGCAAGAGAACGCCAGGCTGAATGCGATGATTGACGACTGGGCAGATTGGTCGCAGAGGGCCAAGCCTTTCCTCGCCGCTGCACTCAAGGAGAGAAAGCTGTGATGCCCGAAGACGATGGCTGTCTGTGTCAGTGGGATGAGGCCGTGTGCATTCGCGTCTCCCCTGTTTGCCCACTTCATGGTTCACCCCGAGAGGAATGGCCCACCGAGAGAATCGAGGGACTCGCATGGGAGACGTGGCAGGCGGCGCTCATCTTTCAGGGCAGCGGCGAGCCTAACCGTGAGTATTTCGATTCGTGGTGGGGGCACTTCTACGGCGATGGCGAAGAACTGGCGGCGGGTACGAGCGCGCACCCTGGTACCGGACAGCCGAAAGGCACCGGAGAGATGTCAACCTTGGGTGGTTCGAGCCCCAAGGCTCTGGAGATCGGCAGCGACTCTCCTGCCTGTGAATCACGCGAGGCCCGCCGCCATGAGGAAGTCGTGGATGGATTCGCCCGGTACGTAGGGTCGGACACGACGCACGGAAGAAACTACCGATTCCGAACGGACATCACAAAGGGAGCGGTATCCTCGTGGAGGCCCGCACGATTGTTGATACGTGCCAAGCCATGACGCCCTACTACTCGGACGGCTCGGTGACGATTTTCCACGGGGACTGCCGGGAGGTTCTCCCGACGCTCGCCCCCGTGGAGACGTGCATCACCGATCCGCCCTACGGCCTGGGCTTCATGGGCAAGGATTGGGACCACGGCGTACCGGGTGAACACTTCTGGCGGCTGATCGCGGACGCGCTCCTGCCCGGCGCTATGTGCCTGGCGTTCGGTGGGACGCGCACGCATCACCGGCTCATGGTGGCGATGGAGGACGCGGGGCTTGAGATCCGCGACTGCCTCATGTGGCTCTACGGGTCGGGGTTCCCGAAGTCGCTCGACATCTCGAAGTCGCTGGACAAGGCGGCGGGGGCGGTTCGGGAACAGGTTGGCGTTAAGCGGATAACCGGTTGCACTCCTGATCGCGAGACGTTTGGCGCGAATGATCGCACTGACGGCGAGGGAATGGGTTTTCGTCCCGGCGACATTCCGATTACCGCCCCCGCCACCGACGCCGCTCGCCTCTGGCATGGCTGGGGCACGGCGCTGAAGCCCTCATGGGAAATCATCGTCCTCGCCATGAAGCCGCTGGCCGGGACGTTCGCTGAGAACGCGCTGGCGCATGGCGTGGCGGGGCTCAACGTGGACGGGTGCAGGATTGGGATGATGACCGACGCGGAGGTGAGCAGGTCAGGAATGAGCACCGGGACGCCGGGTTATGCCGGCGGGCACAAGCCGACCTCGTGGCATGATGGACGGACCCCCACTGGTCGCTGGCCCGCGAACCTCGTGCTAGACGAGGACGCGGCGCGGCTGCTGGATGAGCAGAGCCCCTGTGGGGAAAACCGGGGCACGCGCGACCCAGGATCCGCGCGCGGGTCCACGAACGCATACGCCCAAGATTCGTACACTACGCAGATGGTGCGGACGGCCTGGCACGGCCCCGCAGACTCCGGCGGCGCCTCCCGCTTCTTCTACACCGCGAAAGCCTCACGCTCCGACCGGGGCGAGGGCAACAGCCACCCGACCGTGAAGCCGTCCGACCTCATGGCGTGGCTCTGTCGGCTCACCGCCACCCCCACGGGTGGAACGGTGCTCGACCCCTTCATGGGCAGCGGCACCACGCTGGTAGCCGCGAAGAACCTCGGCCGGAAGGCCATCGGGATTGAGATCGAAGAACGGTACTGTGAGATCGCGGCGCGTCGTTGTTCCCAGGAAGTCCTAGACCTGGGGGCCGCATGAAAAGCCTTAGCAATGCAACGGAGGGGACCATGACGAGTGAGCGCGAGAGGATCAAGGAGGCTGTTGCCGTGATCGTCGCCGACGTGCTGACCTTTAACGGCGAGGCGCCCCTGACGGTCGCGACGCGCGGGAAGCGGATCACCGACCTGATCGTGAAGGAGAGCGAGGGATACAAGATGCTCCGTCGTGCCGAGCCCGTGGGGGAGCCGGTGGCGTGGCGACCCGAGGTGCGGGCATTCGCCACGCTCATGGAGGAACGGCTGCGAGCCAACGACGCCGAGAAGGGCATGGCGGGATGGAAAGCGGCCCCTGCGGACAGGCTCATGGCTTGCCTGTTCCGCGAGGTCGCGGAGTTAGGGGTCGCCGTTCACAAGCTGGGGCCTGACGACATCGCCCATGAGGCCGCCGACGTGGCCAACTTCGCCATGATGGTGGCTGACGTGTGTGGTGCGCTCGCCGTGCCCCCCGAGGCCCAGGAGCCGGAGCGGTGCCCCAATCGCCTGACCGTGAACGGTGACGCGCGCCAGCCCTGCCGCCTCGCCGCCGGACACTCCGGCAAGTGCGAGCCGTACCCCAAGTGCCCCGCGTGCCATCCGTGAGCGCATCCAGCGAGGAGGAGCGAGATGATGGGTAACTGCCCGAAATGTGGAGGGCCGACGACGCTCGAAGTGTGGGCTATCGGGCGCGCCAAGCAGGCCGTGACGGTCTGCTCGCGCTGCGACGAACTGGTCGAGGACTGCCCCGGTGAGCGCCGTGTTCGCGAGCGTCGTGCCCCCTCGCCCCACGGGCAGGACGTGGAGGCGCTGAGAAACGGTGAAGCCACCGACCCTGAACTGGTGGCAACAGAGAGCGAGGTGGGGAATGATCAAGACGGCACGGTGCAAGTTCACGGTGCAGAAGGTGGAGGGCGATCCGGCCAGCGGGAACGGAGCGGTGATCGAGATGATCACGCAGTACGACGAGGCGCTGACGAAGGAGGATCGGGCGTTCTCGATTTACACGCCGTGGGGCGAGATGAAGTTCAACGTGGCCAACAAGGCCCTGGCGGGCTTCTTCGAGGCGGGGAAGGCGTACTACGTGGACATCACGCCGACGGAGTAGACCTCCACACCCTCTACGGGAACATCGGGGCCTTCTTTTGCCGCGAATGCGAGCGGTTCCACGTTGTTGACAGCACAGAGGAAACGTACCGCTGTCCAATGTGTGAATCCGAAAACGTTGGCATTGAAGGCCCCGAGCGGGTTGGGTGGCTTGAAAGTGCAATTGTCGCCGCGCTCCGCTCCCGTCCCGTGGAGCCCGAGCCGGTGGCGGCAAAGTACCACGAGTTGCTGTACGCGGTGGCGTCCAAGTTCCCCGACGAGTCGCGCCACGAAACCGCTCTCAGGTACATCCGAAACGCCGAGCGCGGACCAGACCAGTGCGAAGCCAAGTCCTCTGCACCCGTGGCCCCCAGGGAGGAGGAGCCGGAATGAGCATCAGCGAACGCAGGGCGAGATTCGTGTACGATGCCGCCAGGTTGGCCGCCGAAGCCGCAGGCGCACCCATAGTACCTGTGCTGTGGGTTGAGCGCGAGGATGACTTCAGGGCGCAATTCGTAGCCGTCATCGAGCGCCAATGCGGGCCGCAGCGATCCGCTTCGCCAGAGGAATTGCACGGTTCGTGGATGCAAGCCTACCTGGCGATGGGCTGGACTCACGGAGAGACATACGATCGGGAAAAGCGCATCCACCCCGACCTCGTTCCCTATGCGGCCCTCGGGCAGCTAGAGCGCGACAAGGACGCGGTATTCGTGGCCCTCTGCGAGATCGCTCGCCAGTGGATCTACGATGCCGCGCCCACAGAGGAGACGAAGAAGTGAGAACGATCATCGCGGGCTCGCGGAGCATTAAGGAATTCCGAGCGCTGCGGCTTGTCGTGGAAACGCTTGCTGACACCCCGTGGCCCGTGACCGTCGTGCTGTCTGGCGGGGCCGCCGGGATAGACCGCGCAGGCGAGAGGGCCGCACAAGACAGGGGGTTGCCGGTAGAACGATACCCCGCCGACTGGAACCGCCACGGTCGCGCCGCCGGCCCGATCCGCAACACAGCGATGGCCGACAAGGCCGACGCCCTGATAGCGATTTGGGACGGCAAGAGCGCGGGCACCCGTGACATGATCGCGAAGGCGAAAGAGCGTGGCCTGTTCTTGCGAGTCGTTCGTGCCGCGCCCACCCCCGAGAGCCAGGGCGGGGTGCCCAAGGAGAAACCATGAGTTACGTGTGTCCAACGTGCCGCAGTCTGATCCCGGGCGAGCCGCCCGCCGCACCACGGGAGGACGTGGAGGCGCTGGTGAACGACTTAGAGGACGCCATCTGCAATCTCTCGTCGGATGATTACAACCAAGCTGCTGGCATCATCTACAAGGTCCGCCGCGCTCTCCGCTCCCGCACGCAGGAGCCGCGAGACGTGTGGCGCGAACGCTGGAACGACCTCTACCAGCGGATGTCGAACATGGCGACGGCCCCGGGAGACGACGGAGAGTACGGCGTAGCGTTTCTC
>Ga0307379_10000272_pt1 | contig 91195 bp, 88 predicted proteins | sample UN2MG_FD_202237 | JGI IMG/M metagenome (GOLD analysis project Ga0307379, IMG submission 202237) | Soil microbial communities from Risofladan, Vaasa, Finland - UN-2 | ecosystem: Environmental > Terrestrial > Soil > Coastal area > Acid sulfate soil | place: Finland: Risofladan, Vaasa | collected... | reverse complement strand
GAAATGGGCAGGCGAGATCGGTGATGATGCGGTTCGCCAGCGCGATGGCACCGTCGGAATCCTCGATATTGGTGCTGATCACGGCGAATTCGTCACCTCCGAGGCGGGCAACGATGTCGGTGCTGCGGCAGCAAGCGCGGATACGTCGTGCCGCTATTATAAGAAGCTCGTCGCCGACACCGTGGCCATGGGAATCATTGATTTGTTTGAAGCGATCGAGGTCGAGCATGAGAAGCCCGACTTGGCGACCGGTTCGCGTGGCGTTTTCGATCGCCTCTGAAAGCCGGTCGTGGAAATCGCCTCGGTTCGGCAGGTCAGTGAGTGGATCCTGGGACGCGAGTTTTTGGAGCGCTTCCTCGCGTTGCTTGTGTTCGCTGATGTCGACACGGAACCCGACCAGTCCGCCATTGCTGGTGCGGCGCTCGTCGATCCGCAACCACCGGCCATCGGCGAGGTGCTGCTCGACGGGCTCGGACGGATTGCGGTGGCGGTCCATGCGTTCGCGTAGCCACTCTTCCTCACGGCCGCGCGCGTCCTGGTAAAGGTTCCGGTCCAGGCCGTCCTTTATAATGTCCTCGAATTGCGCTCCAGGTACGATCGCGTCGCGGCATTCGTGATAGATTTCGCGATAGCGCTCGTTACAGACAACCAGTCGGTCGTCGCGGTCGTAGAGCACGAAGCCGTCGGGAAGCGCGTTGACAGCTTCATAAAGTGTCTTCTCGGTGGAGCGTGCGACTTTGAGGACCCGTCTTAGCTCCAGCTCGTCGATCACGATCTGTGCCAGGTCTTTTAAGATTTCGGCTTGTTCCTCAGTGAACTCCCGGGGCTCGTAGTCGATGGCGCACAGTGTGCCGATCCGATAGCCGTCGTCGGTCGTCAGCGGTGCGCCGGCATAGAAACGAATTTTCGGATTGCCGACGACAAGTGGGTTGTCGGTAAAACGGGAGTCGCGGGAAGCATCCTCCACGACCATCACGTCTGGCGTGCGGATCGTGTGGTCGCAAAACGCGACATCGCGCGGTGTTTCGTCAGCTGCGAGCCCGATTTTAGATTTGAACCATTGGCGCTCCGCGTCGACCAGGCTGATCAACGTGATCGGCATGCCCAAGATCTGGCTTGCCAGGCGTGTGATCCGGTCGAAAGACTCTTCGGCCTCGGTATCGAGGACATCATAGGAATGCAGGCGCTCCAAGCGCGCGAGCTCGGGGTCCACCAAATCTGCGGCGTTCACGTCGGGCGCGGTTGACCGATACGCGTTCGGCCGGTCCGGACCCGGGGAAGCCCGGCGGCGAGATCGTCTGCTGTTCATTGGGCCAAGTGGTTGCCGGAGGCGTTAAGGGATTCGGGATGAAATTCTGACGAATATTTATGAAGTAAAGGTTGTTTTACGCTGCATAATTACTGCCGTATGTATAGGAATGGTATTTCTCCATTCGCTTCCGCACCAAATGACCCCAACCCTCGACCAGCTCTGGACGAGGATGCCCGGCCCGTGGGCCCCTGAGATGGGGTAAAATTGGCGGCCCCCTTCGGTGCGGTTCGAGAATTGGTCTGCGACGACAGGCGCGAAATCGGCGTGACCTAGTGTCCTGCTCCTGACTTCGCCGCGTTCAAGCGGCGAGATTCGGAACCGTCACACTAGCGCCCTTCGGCGTTCTCGCGGACCGGCCGGCCGGGGGCGATCAGAACGTCGCTCGGCCGCAACAGGCGCGCGGGGCCGCTGGCGCCGGGCCTGCCCGGGCAGCCGGTCGATATGCCGCCGCCCTTCATCATCGCCTCGGTGGCAAAGGCGAGGTAGGTGACCTGCTCGGCGACCACCGTGTTCTTGGCGCGGCGCCGGACTTGTGAGAAAACCCGAACAATCACGCCGCTGAGCCCGAGGCGTTCGAGCTTGAAGCTGCGGCTGAGCTCGAAGGGCGCGCCGAGCTCGATGGCCGGAGCGCGTGCCAGGCAGCGTTTGCCCTCGCGGGCCAGCGCCGCGGCCGCAGCGCGCACTTCGGCATCGATGGGCGATTGTAGAGCGCCGGCCATGCAGTTGGGATGCCCGAGCGGCTTCAGTGTGTAGCGATAGCCGACCAGCCCGCCGCCTTCAGGCGCATATTCCTCGTTCTCCACATAGGCGTAGCCGCCCCGCATCAGCGCCACCAGGCAGCGCCCGGGACAGGGCCGCGAGGACATCGACCAGCGCTTGGTCTTTCTGAGCCCGCCCTCGGTGCGGGTCGAGCGCAGCTCGCGGACGTTCGGATAGCGCAGCACGAAGCCGCGCACGCCGGGAACCGTATGATTGATCGTGGTATGCGCGCCGCTGCGGCAGAGCGACGCATGGGTCTGGCTTATCGGCTCGTCACTGTCGCTGAAAACGGACATCACGGCCATCCAGGCGCCCAGCGCAACCGCCGCCGAGCCGCCGACCATGGCGCCCAGCACGATGAGATCCTTTCGCCGCGTGGCCATAATTTCGCTCGTTTGCCTGCGCAGATGCTCGATGGGGCGGCTTTCCGGCCGAGCCATGAGGCTAGCAGGCGAGGCTGAAGGAAAGGTTTCAAAACACCCGGCCACCGGACTGGGTGCTCTGGCCTGGGTGTTCCGGCCCGCGGCAATCCGGCCTGCGGCAATCCGGCCTGCGGCAATCCGGCCCGTGGCATTTTGGCCCGGGACGTTGCGGGCGCTTTGATCGGCCGGGCATGCCGGATAGAATTACCCCATAAACGCAAGCGAACGGGACATGCAGGGAAAGTCGCGGCCGCGCCCGGCAGGGGACGCCCGCGCATCGGAGGAGCCAGGGTCATGAACTTCGAATACACGCAAAAGGTCGAGGAATTGCGGGCCAAGGTGATGGCCTTCATGGATGAGCACATCTATCCGAACGAGAAGGTCTATGAGGATCAGCTGAACGCGCAGGCGAACCGCTGGACCGCATGGCCGCCGATCCTGGAGGAGCTCAAGGACAAGGCCCGCGCGGCCGGACTTTGGAACCTGTTCCTCCCCGAGAGCGACCGGGGCTTCGGGCTTACCAATCTGGAGTATGCGCCGTTATGCGAGATCATGGGCCGGTCGGAAATTGCGCCGGAGGCGTTCAACTGCTCGGCGCCCGATACCGGCAACATGGAAGTCTTCGAGCGGTACGGCACCGAAGCGCAGAAAAAGAAGTGGCTCGAGCCGCTGCTGGACGGCAAGATCCGCTCGGCCTTTGTGATGACCGAGCCCAAGGTCGCCTCGTCCGACGCGACCAACATCGAGGCACGGATCGAGCGCGACGGCGACGAATACGTCATCAACGCCCATAAATGGTGGGCGTCGGGCGCCGGCGATCCGCGCTGCAAGATCTTCATCGTCATGGGCAAGACCGACCCGAATGCCGAGCGCTACAAGCAGCAATCGATGATCCTGGTCGAGCCCGATGCGCCGGGCATCGAAATTGTCCGGCCGCTGCCTGTGATGGGTTTCGACGATGCGCCGCACGGTCACTGGGAGGTCAAGTTTACCGATGTCCGGGTGCCAGCGGAAAACATCCTACTGGGCGAGGGCCGCGGTTTCGAGATCGCCCAAGGCCGCCTCGGGCCGGGCCGCATTCATCACTGCATGCGCACGATTGGGGTCGCCGAGCGTGCTGTGGAAGCGATGTGCGCGCGGGCCAAGTCCCGCGTCGCCTTCGGCAAGACGCTGGCCGAGCAGGGGGTGGTGATGGACCAGATTGCCCAGTCGCGTATGGAGATCGAACAGGCACGCCTGCTGGTCCTCCGGGCCGCCGACATGATGGACAAGGTCGGCAACAAGGCGGCGCGCGCCGAGATCGCCATGATCAAGGTGGTCGCGCCCAACATGACGCAGAAGGTGCTCGACCGGGCGATGCAGATCCACGGGGCCGGCGGCCTGTCGAACGATTTCGGTCTGGCCAAGTCGTGGTCCTGGGCGCGGGTGTTGCGCCTTGCGGATGGGCCGGACGAGGTGCACACCGCGGCCGTCGCCAAGGTTGAACTGCGTAAGCAGACGCCGCCTTGGGTCTACGCGGGCCAGGACGCTGCTGCAGCGGAGTAAGCCGGCACCCGGCCCCGGGCTACATGGTTGGCTACATGCCGGGGCGGGTGGCGTCCCAGTAGCGCTGGTTGAGGGCGGAGAGGAGGCCGATATGGCGTCCCTCCAGGCACTCGCGCAGGCTGAGCGGGGTGCTCGTGGCCGCGGTCCATTGGCGGCACTGCTTGTAGATAAACTTTGCCCGCGCGATCCCCGCCGGCGAGGCTGAGCGTGACGCGGCGCGGGCCGTGCGCCAGGCCGTGATGCGGCCCTCCGGCGCGCTTTTTCCCAAGGCCGGCAGGCGGTTGATGGTCCGGTTGATCAGCCGTGCGGCCTCGATGTCAGGGCCGGCGCGGTCGACCAGCGCGGTGCCCGTGGCCCGCAAAGCCCCGGCGACGCGGGCAATGTCGCCGGCGCTGTGCGGCGTGCCGGCACCGGTCCGGGCCTCGGGCAGCAGCGAGACCTGCGCGCCGACGTCGATGGCCAGTCGCGCCGCGCCCATTTCCTTGAGGCGCGCGCGATCGATGGTGGCGCGCACGGCTGCGACGCCGCGCCGTGTCACCGCGAAACGCAAGCCCGGTCCTGCAGCGACGCGGCGCTTGGACCCAGTCGCTGTTATCACGACGAGCGCGAGCGCGCGGGTCGGTACAAGCCGGTAGACCCGGCCGGCACGCGGTGCGTCGCGCGCCTCCTCAAGGCAGAAGCTGGTGAGCTCGGCGGTGCAGGTCGTGCCTGCGCAGATGAAGGGCACCGCGCCATCGGTCGCGACGAGGCCCAGCATTTGCGGAGCGGCTGACGCATTGGCAAAGGGAAGCAGGGTGGCGGCCGTGAGGCCGGCGGCGAGCGTTCGGAGGTGCATAGCAAGTCTCCCGCGCTTGTTGCGATGGACGAGCGTGGCACCGGCGTGAATCGCGGTCAAGCGAAAGCGCGGCGTGGTTCGGTCCGCGAAATCGGGTTGCCGGCGCCTTCGGCGTCGCCCGGTCGAGCACCTTCTGCGTCATGTTGGGCGCGACCACCTTGATCATGGCGATCTCGGCGAGCGCCGCCCAAGCCTCAGACCTCGAGCCACTCCTCGCGGACCTGCCTGTTCGCCTGCAATTCGGCGGGCGTGCCCTCGAAGACGATTTGGCCGTGGCCCATGATGTAGACCCGGTGCGAGATCTTCATGGCGATGGCCAGCTTCTGCTCGACCAGCAGGATCGACACGCCGCGCTTGGCGATCTCCTCCAGCAGCCGGCCGACCTGGTCGGTCAGCATCGGCGCCAGGCCCTCGGTGGGCTCGTCGATCATGATGAGGTCGGGGTCGCCCATCAGCGTGCGGCAGATGGTCAGCATCTGCTGTTCGCCGCCGGACAGCGCGCCGCCCTCGATTTCGGCGCGCTCGCGCAGGTTGGGGAACAGCTCGAACATGTCCTCGATCGACCAGCGGCCCGACGCCTTGCGGCCTTTCTGGCCAAGCAGCAGGTTCTCGCGCGTGGTCAGCGTGGGGAAGATGTCGCGGTTCTCCGGCACATGGCCAAGGCCGAGCCGGGCGATCTCGTGGCTGCGCTTGCCGACCAGTTCGGTGCCCTGGAAGGCGATCGAGCCTTCGGGCGCAACCTCGCCTATGATCGCCTTGATCGTGGTCGAGCGGCCGACGCCGTTGCGGCCGAGCAGCGCCACGATCTCGCCCTCGCCGACGGTGAAGTTGACGCCCTGCAGGATATGGCTCTTGCCATAATAGGCATGCAGATCGTTGACCGTGAGCATCGCGCTCACGCGTCTTCTCCCAGATAGGCTTCCTGAACGCGCTTGTTCTGGCGGATGCTGGCGGGCGCGTCGGTGGCGATGATCTCGCCGTAAACCAGCACCGAAATACGGTCGGCAATGTCGAAGACGACGCCCATGTCGTGCTCGACGACGACCAGCGTCTTGCCTTCGGTGACGCGCTTGATGAGGGCCACGGCCTGCTCGGTTTCGCTGTGGCTCATGCCGGCGGTGGGCTCGTCGAGCAGCAGCACATCGGCGCCCGAAGCCAGCGTGATCGCAAGCTCCAGCGCGCGCTGGTCGGCATAGGGCAGGAGTGCGGCCGGGAAATCGCGCTTGGCCAGCAGTCCGGTACGATCCAGCAGATCCTCGACCGCCTCGGTGATGCGCTTGCGCTTGGAGATCGCCGTCCAAAAGGAGTACTTCTCACCGGCCGCCCACAGGTGCCCGCAGCGCACGTTCTCGAACACGCTCATATGCGGAAAGATATTGGTGACCTGGAAGGAGCGGGCCAGGCCTTTGCGGTTGATCTCGTGGGGCGGCAGATTGGCGATCTCCGCGCCGCGCAGCTTGATCGAGCCGCCAGAGATCTCATAGCGCCCGCTGATCAGATTGAAGAGCGTTGATTTGCCTGCGCCGTTGGGGCCGATGATGGCATGGCGCTCACCCTCTTCGACCTCGAGGTTGAGCCCCTGGATGATCTGGGTCGGCCCGAAGCTCTTGCGCAAGTCTTTCATTTGCAGCGCCGGCGACCGGGATGTGAGTGTCATTGGCCGAGCGCCCGGTCGGTTGCAGCTTTGATGGCGTTGTCGTAGCCGGCCTTCGCTCCGGGATATGTGCGCCGGCACAGCCAGATGCCCAGGCCCAGGATCGCAAAGGCAATGGCCCAGGGCAGGATGGTCTCCGCGTCGGCCGGCACCCCGAAAAGACTGAGCTCGCTTGTCAGCGTTTCCCTGGAGGTCAGCGCGTGGGTGAGTTCCACCAGGCAGACGGCGCCCAACGCGGCAACGATGCTGGCGCCGATGGCGAGCAGATAGGGCCGCACCAGATCGCCCAGCAGGCGCCAGTCGACATTCCAGATACGCTCATGGATGCCCAGCAAGCCGGCAATGCCGCCGGGCGAGAACATCACCACGATCATGAAAAAGAGGCCGAGATAAAGCGGCCAGGCATGGCTGACATCGGTGATGATTTTCTCAAGCGCCGTTATAAGCACGGCGCCGATGACAGGGCCGGCGAACATGCCCGCGCCGCCGATATAGGCCATGAAGAGGACGGCGCCCGAGCGCTCGACATTGACCATCTCAAAGCCGGCCTGCTCGAAGCTGATCGAGTGGAGCGCGCCGGCGAGGCCGGCGAAGAAACCCGACAGGGTGAACACCAGCCAGCGTACGCGCTGGGTGTTGTAGCCGACGAAGGCGACGCGCTCGGGATTGTCGCGCACGGCGTTCGAGATGCGGCCGAGCGGCGTCTTGGTGATCGCATACATTGCCGCCACCGCGACGAAGGCCCACAGCGCGATCAGGTAATAGACGTGGATGTCCTTGGTCCAATCGACGAGGCCGAAAAAGTCGGTGCCGATGGCGCGGTTGGTCTGGATGCCCTCCTCGCCGCCGAAAAAGGCGACCAGCACCAAGACCATGGCGCTTACCATCTCGCCGAAGCCGAGCGAGATCATGGCGAAGATGGTGCCGGCGCGCCGGGTCGAGACGTAGCCGATCGCAAAGCCGAAGAACATGCCGACGAAGCCGCCGATCAGCGGCATCGCCCAGAGCGGGATATAGAACAGCTCCTCGTCCTGAACCGCCTGGATCAGGTGGACCACGCAGAAGCCGGCAAGGCCGAAATAGATCGCATGGCCGAAGCTCAGCATGCCGCCCTGGCCGAGCAGCATGTTGTAGGCGAGCGCGAAGATGATGGCGACGCCGATCTGGCTCATCACCGTGCGCGCCGAGCCGCCCGGCATCAGCCAGGGCAGCACGATGGCCACCGCGATGAAAAGGATCCAGATGGCGTAGCGCCGCAGGAAGGTGCGCACCGCGCTGCCGTTGGCGAGAGCGCTGTCGGCGGTGGTGGTTGCGCTGCGCGCCATCGTCAAACGTCCCCCATGGTTCAGACGTCCCTTTGGCCGAAGAGCCCGCGCGGCCGGAAGATCAGCACCAGGACCAGCAAAATGTAAGGCATCACTGGCGCGAGCTTCGCCGTGGAGAGATTGACCAGATCGGCCATCACACCCTGCGCGGTCACCACGTCGACGCCGAGGCTTTCAAGCATGCCGGTGAGCTTGAGATCGAGCGAGATGGAGAGGTCGTTGAGGACGCCGATGAACAGCGAGGCGATCAGCGCGCCCTCCAGCGAGCCGAGCCCGCCGATCACGATGACCACGAAGACGATCGGCCCGAGCTGAACCGCCATCGCCGGCTCGGTGCCGAGCACGTTGCCGCCGATCACGCCGGCAAGCCCCGCCAGGGCGCAGCCGGCGCCGAAGGTCCACATGAAGATCTTCGGCACGTCGTGGCCGAGCTGCGCGGTGGTGTGGGGATGGGTGAGCGCGGCGCGGATGATGAGGCCGACGCGGGTGCGCGTCATCATCAGGAACAGGCCGACGAAGATGCCGACCGCGATAATCAGCGTGAAGAGCTTGTAGAAATTGTAGTCGAGCCCACGCCAGGTGAAGGCGGCGAAGTTGAGAACTTCGGGGATCTGGTAGTTCTTGCCCACCTTGCCGAAGAACATCTGCACGAGCTCTTCGATGAGCAGGAAAAGCCCGAAGGTGAACAACAGCTCGGCGACATGGCCGAAGCGGTGCACGAAGCGCAGACCGTAGCGCTGCACAAGCCCGCCGATCACGCCGACCATCAACGGGCCGACGATGACAGCAATCAGGAAGCCGATCAGGCCGCCCGCCGGCCCGCCGATCATGCCACCGAGCACGGCGGCGATGCCGCCGGTCACGTAGTAGGCGAAATACGCGCCCAGCATGAAAAACGCCGCATGGGCAAAGTTGAGGATGCCCATCATGCTGAAGATCAGCGTCAGCCCGCTCGACAACATGAACAGCAACAGGCCGTACAACAGCCCGTTGAAAATGCTGAAGATCACGGATTCCAAAGCGAGCCTCCCTAAAGCCCCGGCACGGCGGATCTTCGTCCGCGCTTATCTCGCGCCGCCGCGCCCGCGGCCGGGCAGCCGGGACGAAATTTTCATCCCCGCTGCCCTGAAACCGCGATCCGCTGTCTTGCTTAGCCCTTTTTCGGGCGCTTCATTTTACAGACGGTCGGCAGCGTCAAGTCGCTGACCGGCGCCGTGGCGGTGGTCCGCCAGCCGATCTTGAAGTTGTTGTTGTTGTAGATGAACGGCACCTTGGCCGTCGGCGTCATCGCCGAGACGATCAGCGGGAAGTGGATCTGGTGGTCCTTCGTCCGCATGGTCGCCTTGCCGAGGGGGCCGTTGTCGATCGTCATGCCCTCAAGCGCGTATGCGATCGCCTTGGGGTTATCGGACTTGGCCTTGTTGATCGCATTGGCCAACATCTCCAACGTCACCCGGTAGCGGTCCGAATACCAGCTCGAGCCGTGCAGCTTGCGGTAACCCGCGGCCAGCGTGACCACGCGTGGCGGCACGGCCGTGTTCTCGTGATGCTCGTTGATCTGTTTGATATTGACGGCAAGACCCGCCTTGGGCCCATAGCCGGCGATCGACGAGGTGATGCCGCCATAGATCGTGTAGAACTGAACCTTGAGGCCCGAGGCCGCCGCGGCTTTGACGAAGCGGACGAGATCGGGGCCCCAGTTGCCGGTCAGCACAGTGTCGGCGCCGGAATTCTTGATTTTCGCGATATACGGCGTGAAGTCCTGGACCTTGCCGAAGGGCACGATCAACTCGTCGCCGACCAGCTTGACGCCCTTGGCGCGCGCCTTCAGCAGCCGGATTGCCGCCGCCCGGAAGGACTTTCCGTAGGCGTAGTTCTGGTTGATCATGTAGATCTTCTTGACCGACTTGTCGGCTTTGATGCCGGTCACCAGCCCCGCCACCTTCTGGTCGACATTGGCGTCGAAGCGGAAATGCCAGAACGAGCACAGCTTGCCGGTGAAGGCGGTCGTGACAGCGGAGTGGTTGAGATAGAGCACCGACTTGTCCGGGTTGCGCTGGTTGTGCCGGCCCAGATATTTGATGATGTTGATGGCATGGTTCGAGCCCACGCCCTGGGCGACGATCCGGATGTTCTGGTCGATCGCGCTCTTGAGCTGCTGGATCGTGCGTTCGGCGACCATGGCGTTGTCGAGCGCCACAATCTCTAGCTTGCGGCCGCCGAGCACGCCGCCGGCCTTGTTGATGTTGTCGGCAAGATAGTTCCACTGCCGCAGGACGTCCGTGCCGACCGCGGCGACGCGTCCCGAATAGGGCTCGATCAAGCCGATCTTGATGGACTGGGCGGATGAAACCGCCGTCTGGGCCGCCACCGCCGTCGTGAATGCGGCCGCGGCTATTAGCGCCTGCCTCAATTGCATCGTTTCCTCCTCGTTTGCGTTGTCCGGCGCGGGACGATCTCGTGCCCCGCGCGGACCATCGTTATTGATTTCGCGCGCCGCCGTTCAAGCCGGCGCCGCTTTGTATTCCGGGTCCGCCCATTAGAATACGATCCCGCGCAATGCCGCAAGCGCGACCGTGATTGGGCATCCTGCCGCCCGGCGATCCCGGCTCCCGGTCGGGGGCTTCGATCAGATTACCACGATCGGCCGGTCGGGACGGTTCCACGCGCGCCGGGCACCCGTCAACAGCGGCGAAATCGAGTTTCGCAAGGCGAAATTACTCGCCGGGTGTCATGCTTTCATGCCGAGGGCGCGCGGGCGCATTTGGATTTGGGCGAGGGCGCATTGGATCTCCGCGCGCGGGCGCTTTGGATCTCTGCGCGCGGGCGCTTTTGATCTGCACGCGCGGGCGCTTTGGATCGCGCCAAACGCATGGTCGGCCCGTAGCGGCCGGGCGCGGCATCCGTGGACAGCATCGGTGTGGTGACTTAGGCTCACCGCCAGACGCTGACTGGCCGGCCAGCTGACCAGTCGGTATGTCCGGCCTTCGGCGGCAGGCGGAGACAATGCCTTGAGCGACGGCATCCTTGAGTTCCGGGACGTCACGATCCGGTTCAACGACGAGACGATCTACCAGGATCTGTCTTTCTCGGTCCGGCCGGGCGAGTTTCTTTGCATCCTGGGGCCGAGCGGCTGCGGAAAATCGACCTCGCTCCGGGTCATGGGCGATCTTATCCCGGTCGACGAGGGCACGGTTACGGTCGAGGGCGAGCCGGCGCATGCGGCTTGGTCCAAACTGGCTTACGTCTTCCAGCAGCCGCGGCTGGTGCCGTGGCGCACGGCGCTGGCCAATGTGATGCTGGGCATGGAGCTGCGCTTTGAGCGCGGGAGCAAATCCCAACGCATAGAAAAGGCGCGGGCGCTGCTGGAGATGGTCGGGCTCGGCCGCGACGCGGAGAAGTATCCCTCGATGCTTTCCGGCGGCGAGCGCCAGCGCGTTGCGATTGCCCGGGCGCTCTCGGTCGACCCGCATATCATTCTGATGGACGAGCCGTTCTCCGCGCTCGACCTCAACACGCGGCAGCGGCTGCGCACCGAGATCATTGCGATCTGGCGCAATACCGGCAAGACGGTGATCTTCGTAACCCATGACATCGACGAGGCGCTGGTGCTGGCCGACCGCGTGCTGCTGTTGTCGGACAAGCCGACCCGCGTGCTGGAGATCATCGAGATCGACGCACCGCGCCCGCGCGTCGTGGAGACGACGCCGACGCTGCGGCAGCACAAGGACAATTTGATCCGGCTGTTCCGGACCCTTGAGCGCCGCGACACCGACGAGCCGAAAGAAACGGTTGAGGACATGCCAGAAGACCAACGGTCTCAAAAGGAGGAGGTATCTTTATGAAATCGAAAACGCGAGTTTTTGGCGCGACGCTGGGTGTTGCGCTGATGGCCACGGTGGCCGCCGGCCCCGTTACGGCCAAGGAAACGATCACCTATGCCTATCTGCTCGACCCGGCGCTGGAAGGCGTGCTCTACGCGATCAAGACCGGCAAGGTGACGTCCAAGACGGTGGAGATCAAAGCCTCGGCGCTGGCCATCCCGGCGCTGATCCAGTCGACGCCGGCCAAACGCTTCGACGTCATCATGAATGCGGTGATGGCGATCCCATTCGCCAAGAAGCGCGGCCTCGAACTGGTGGTGCTGTCGACGGCGCTGCGCTCGTCCAAGGGCCGGCTGGGCGCGGGTATCTGGGTGAAGAAATCGAGCCCCTACAAGACGCTTGCCGACTTGAAGGGCAAGACGATGGGCAACTACGCGCTGCGCTCCACGGGTACGACCTGGGTGCGCATCGCGCTTTGGAAAAAGCACGGCATCAACGTCTCCTACAAGAACGGCGACTTCAAATGGGTGCAGATCCAGGCGCCCGCCCTTTTGCCCGCGCTTGCCTCGGGCCGTATCGACGCGGCGACGCTGATCCATGCCCAGGCGTATAAGGCGCTGAAATCGGGCGATTACCGGGTGCTCGCCTGGACCAACAGGGACATCAAGGAGCTCTTCGGCATCGACTCGGTGGCGGCGGTGAATGTCACCTATCCGGAGAAGCTGGCCAAGCGGCCGGCGGCGTTCCGCGAGTTCAACCGCATGCTGCGCGCCTCGGTGCTCTACGCGGTCAAGAACCCCGACGAGGTCGGCAAGGCGATTTCGGCGAAGTACAAGATCTCGCCGGACTACTTCAAGGCCTGGATGGCCGACTATTCCTTCTTCCCCGGCGCGGTCAGCGACGAGGACATGAAGGCGATGGAAGTCGTCTGGAGCAATGCCAAGGAGATGGGCATCATCCAGAAGGTACCGAAGGCCGCCGACGTCGTCTGGAAGGACGCGATCCGCGAATAGGCCGACAATAGCCGGCCGATGAAGACTGCCGATCCGCGTGCCGCGGGCCGCCAAGCGCGGCTCGCGGCGCACGCATTCACGCTCTTTGCCTTGGGCGTGTGGGCGGTCTATGGGCTCCTGGTCGAGAGCTATGTGATGCCGGGCCCCGCCGCGGTTGCGGTGCGGCTCGGCGAATTCGTGCTCGACATCCATCTGCTCAAACACGTGCTCTACACGATCTGGCATATCCTGGCCGCGGTGGTGATTTCCTTTCTGATCGGCAGCGCCTCGGCCTTGCTGGCGTTCTACTTTCCGCCGGCGCGGCTCATGGTGCATGGCCGGCTGAGCCCATTCCTCAATTCGTTTTCCGGCATCGGCTGGACGCTGCTGGCGGTGGTCTGGTTCGGCATCAACGACATCACCGTGATCTTCGCCATCAGCGCCGTCCTGGTGCCCTTCGCCATCATCAACATGCGCGAAGGGCTCGACGGTCTCGACGCCGATCTCTTCGAGATGGGCGAGAGCTTTACGCGGCGGCGCTTTCGCCGCTTCGTGCTGATCGTGATCCCCTCGCTCTATCCCTTCATCTTCGCCACCTTGCGGATCAGCTTCGGGGTGGCCTGGAAGGTGGCGCTGACCGCCGAGCTCCTCGGCGGAAATACCGGGCTCGGCTATCTGCTCAATCTGGCGCGCCAGGATTTCGACATGCCGCTGCTGCTGGCGGTGATCCTGATCATCATCGCCTTCGTCTACTCGACCGACCGGTTCGTCTTCGTACCGATACAAGGGCGGCTTGCGAGGCATCATGGCGCGGGCTGAAAGCACGACAGCCGCCAAGCGCGCGCGGCGCGCCCGCCGCATGGATCGGCCGAACCGGCTGCTCGAGCACATCTTTGCCGAGGGGCTGATCCTCGCGGCGATCCTCGGCTGGTGGCTGCTCTCGCTGGGCATGCCCGACTATGTGATGCCCGGCCCGCTGGTAGTGGGCGAGGCGCTGGTCCGGCTTTTCATCGAGGCCGAGTTCCTTGGTCACACGATGTGGAGCACGATGCGTGTCGTCGCCTCGGTGATTATCGCGGTGCTGCTCGGCTGGGCGCTGGCGCAGTTGCCGCTGCGCTATCCGATTGCGCGCGAGATCGTCCACGACCGCATCAAGCCGTTCCTGAATTCCTTTCCGTCGGTCGGCTGGGCGATCCTGGCGGTGATCTGGATCGGCACTTCGGACGGCGCGATCATCTTCGTCGAGGTGGCGATCCTCACGCCGTTCTGTCTCGTCAACATCTCCGAGGGGCTGAAGGAGCTCGACCGCGAGCTGATCGAGATGGGCCAGAGCTTCACGCGCAATCGCTGGAAAGCCTTCTTCAAGATCACCGTGCCGATGCTGATGCCCTATGTCATGGCCGCGGTGCGCATCGCCTACGGGGTCGGCTGGAAGATCGCGCTGGTGGCCGAGCTGTTCGGCGCCGAAACGGGCTTGGGCTTTCTCATGCAGCGCGCCCAGACCCTGGCCGACGCGCCGACGGTGTTCGCCACCTGCTTTGCCATCGTGCTGATATTCTTCGCCGGCGAGAAGCTGGTGATCGACCCATTGGCACGCCGTTTCCAGCATCGCTGAGCGGCGGCTGATAATTTGATTAGGGAGGATTTGCTCATGACCTCAATCAAGACCGCGCACATGGCCGGCACGCCGGCGATTGCATACGATCATGCGGGCGACGGCCCGCTCGTCATCTTCATGCACGGCATCGGCGGCAACCGCAGCAACTGGAGCGATCAGGTCGCGCATTTCGCCGGGCGCTTTCACGCGGTTGCCTGGGACGCGCGCGGCTATGGCGCCTCCGACGATTATGAGGGCCCGCTCGACTTCGGCGATTTCGCGGCCGACCTGTTGCGGCTCATTGATCATTTTGGCGAGGAAAATGCCCACCTTGTGGGCCTCTCGATGGGTGGGCGGATCGCCCAGGATTTCTATGTGCGCCACCCGGAGCGCGTCGCCAGCCTGGTGCTGGTTTCGACCTTTACGGGCTTTCACAAATTCTCCGAGGCCGACCGCAAAAAGTTCGTCGATCTGCGCAAGAAGCCGCTGCTGGAAGGCAAGGAGCCCAAGGACATCGCGCCGGTCGTGGCGAAAACGCTGGTCGGCCCGAACGCGACGCAGGCGCAGTACGAGCGCCTGGTCGCCAGCATGGCCGCGCTCCACAAGGAGAGCTACATCAAGACCGTCGAAGCCACGACCATGTATGACCGCGACGCCGAACTTGAGGCGATCGCGGTGCCGACCCAGCTGGTGTTCGGCGAGTTCGACAGCCTGACCACGAAGGAAATGGGCGAGGAGATGGCCGGGCGGGTCAAAGGCTCGGAATATGTCCTGATCGAGGATTCCGGCCATCTCATCAATCTGGAACAAGCCCAAGCCTTTGATGCGGCCGTCTTCGACTTTCTTGCGCGGCAGACCGGCTAGGGCTTCGTCGGCTGGTGTCTGAACATAATGGCTAATTCCCTCTCCCCTCGTGGGAGAGGGTTAGGGTGAGGGGGGTGACGCCGGCAGGCGGCGTGTATGCTCGGTCTTGGCGGCCGCCTCAGGCATCCCAAACGGGATACCTTCGTTGGCCGCTCCCCCTCCCTAACCATCCCCCATAAGGGGGGAGGGGAAAATGGAATCGGCGGCTTCGATTTTTTGGAATGCTCGCGGGACGGCCCCGTCCTTCCGCATAGCGGACCTGCCGCCAGTGGACTTGCGGGGGCCCGCCTTCCGGGGTACCCCATGGGAAAGCTCCGGAGCAGCAATCCGGGGTCCGGGTCTTAAAGACATGTCAGGGAGGGATGGCGCCACATGGCTACCGTCAACTATGAAGTGCGCGACGGGATCGCGATCCTCACGCTCGACAATCCGCCGGTCAACGGCCTCGGCGCGGGCGTGCGCACGGCCTTCAAGGCGCGTTACGAAACCGCCGAAGCCGACCCCGAAGTCAAGGCCATGGTGGTCGCGGGCGCCGGCCGGATGTTTTGCGCCGGCGCGGATATTTCCGAATTCGGCAAGCCCGAGCCCGCCGGTGCGCCTGCGTTGCAGCCGGTGCTCGACCAGATGGAGGCCGGCGAAAAGCCCGTCGTCGCGGCGATCCACGGGGTGGCGCTCGGCGGCGGCGCGGAAGTCACCCTGGCCTGCCATTACAGGGTGGCGCTGAAGAGCGCGCGCTTCGGCCTGCCGGAGGTCTCGTTGGGCATCATTCCGGGCGCCGGCGGCACCCAGCGCCTACCGCGCCTGATCGATGTGAAGGACGCGCTCGATCTCATCACCAGCGGCCGGCTCGTAGCGGCCGACAATGCCAAGGCGCTGGGCGCGATCGACGAGGTTGTCGAGGACGATGTGCTCGGCGCCGCGATCGCCTATGCGCAGAAGCTGGTCGCCGACGGCACGAAACCGCGTCGCTCGTCGGAGCAGACCAAATCGATCGAGGCGGCGAAGGCCGACCCCGGGCTCTTCGAAGACTTCAAGAAAACCCTGGCCCAGCGCCAGCGCAACCTTGAGGCGCCGGTCGCGGCGGTCGACGCCGTGAAGGCGGCAACCGAGCTGGAGTTTTCCGCCGGCCAGCAAAGAGAGCGCGACATCTTCAAGACGCTCGTCGCCTCCGATCAGTCGAAGGCGCTGCGCTATGCCTTCTTCATCGAGCGCGAGGCGAACAAGATCGACGACGTGCCGAAGGACACGCCGGTCCTGCCGATCAAACAGGCGGCGATCATCGGCTGCGGCACGATGGGCGGCGGCATCGCCATGAACTTCGCCAATGGCGGCATTCCGGTGACCGTCCTGGAGAGCGCACAGGACGCGCTCGATCACGGGCTCGGCGTCATCAAGAAGAACTATGCGGCGACCGTCGCCAAGGGGCGGCTGAAGCAGGACGCGATGGATGAGCGCATGGCGCTCATAACCGGCACCACCAGCTATGACGATCTGGCGAACGCCGACATCATCATCGAGGCGGTGTTCGAGGACATGGACGTCAAGAAAGAGGTCTTCGGCAAACTCGATGCGGTGGCCAAGCCCGAAGCCATCCTCGCCACCAACACCTCGACGCTCAATATCGATGCGATCGCCGCCGCGACCAGCCGGCCGGAGAAGGTCGTCGGCACGCATTTTTTCTCGCCGGCAAACGTGATGCGCTTGCTGGAGAATGTGCGCGGCGAGGATACCTCCAAGGAAACCATCGCCACGGTGATGGATCTCTCCAAGAAGATCGGCAAGGTCGGCGTGCTGGTTGGCAACTGCTTCGGCTTTGTCGGCAACCGCATGCTTTATCCTTATTCGCGCCAGGCCAACTTCCTGTTGGAAGAAGGCTGCCTGCCCCAGGATGTCGACCGGGTGATCTACGACTTCGGCTTCGCCATGGGGCCGTTCGCGGTCGGCGATCTCGCCGGGCTCGATATCGGCTATGCGGTGCGCAAGGCCAACCCGCAGATCGCGCCGACCAACCGGCGATATTCCGGCATCGCCGACAAGCTGGTCGAGATGGGCCGCAAGGGCCAGAAGACGAAAAGCGGCTGGTACAAATACGAGGACGGCAGCCGCGCGCCGGTCTCCGATCCGGCGGTCGAGGCGCTGATCGTCAAGACCTCCGAAGAGCTCGGTATCGAGCGGCGGGCGATCTCCGACGAGGAAATCCTGCAGCGCTGCATGTATCCGCTGATCAACGAAGGCGCCAAGATCCTGGAGGAAGGGATTGCCCAGCGGCCCTCCGATATCGACGTGATCTGGCTCTACGGCTACGGCTTCCCGCGTTATCGCGGCGGGCCGATGCATTACGCCGACACGGTCGGGGTGAGCCACGTCTACGACGTCATGTCGAAGCTCTACGACACCCACGGCGACTGGCTGGAGCCGTCGGCGCTGCTCAAGGACCTGGCGGCGAAGGGCAAGGGTTTTGCGGATCTGTAGGGTGATGGTGGGTTAGTCGGCTTCGCCGATACCACCCTCCCTAACCCTCCCCCTCAAGGGGGGAGGGAATTAGATCGAGGCTATGGCAACAGCGTCCCCTCCCCCCTTCGAGGGGGAGGGACAGGGTGGGGCGAACCTCCGCCCGAGCAAGCAAGGGAGAAAGACCATGCGTGAAGCGGTGATCGTCTCAACGGCGCGGACGCCGATCGGCAAGGCCTATCGCGGCGCCTTCAACGACACGCAAGCCCAGGAGCTGGGCGGCCACGCCATCCGGCATGCGGTCGAGCGCGCCGGCGTCGATCCGGCCGAGATCGAGGATGTGATCATGGGCGCGGCGCTGCAACAGGGCTCGACGCATTCCAATACCGCGCGCCAATGCGCGATCCGCGCCGGCTTGCCGGACACGGTTCCCGGCATGACCATCGACCGGCAATGCTCGTCGGGCATGATGGCGATCGGCACGGCGGCCAAGCAGATCATCGATGACGGCATGCAGGTCGCGATCGGCGGCGGTTTGGAATCGATCTCACTGGTTCAGAACGACAAGCTGAACCTGTCGCGGGCGAAAGATCCCTGGATCGCCGAGCATATGCCGGCGATCTATATGTCCATGCTGGAAACCGCCGAGACGGTGGCCGCGCGCTACGGCGTGCCGCGCGAAGTGCAGGACGAATACGCCGTGCGCTCGCAGGCGCGCACCGCCGCCGCCCAGCAGGCCGGCGCCTTCGACGACGAGATCGTGCCGCTGGCCTCGGTCAAGCTGGTGCAGAACCGCGAGACCTCGGAGATCACGAAGGAGGAAACGCTGCTCGAGCGCGACGAGGGCAACCGACCCGGCACCGGGATGGAAGACCTCCAAAAGCTCAACCCCGTGTTCAAGGACGGCATGGTCATCAAGGAAGGCCAGTACATCACCGCTGGCAATGCCTCCCAGCTTTCAGACGGCGCCTCGGCGGCGGTTCTGATGGAGGCCAAGGAGGCCGAAAAGCGCGGGCTTAGCCCGCTCGGCATCTATCGCGGCATGGCCGTCGCGGGCACCAATCCGGACGAGATGGGCATCGGTCCGGTCTATGCCGTGCCGAAGCTGCTGGAAAAGAACGGCCTGCGCATGGATGACATCGACCTCTGGGAGCTCAACGAGGCCTTCGCGGTGCAGGTGCTCTATTGCCGCGATACGCTGGGCATCCCGGACGACAAGCTGAACGTCAATGGCGGCGCCATCTCGATTGGCCATCCCTACGGCATGTCGGGCGCGCGCATGGTCGGTCACGCGCTGATCGAGGGCAAACGCCGCGATGCCAAGTATGTCGTCTGCACCATGTGCGTCGGCGGCGGCATGGGCGCGGCGGGGCTGTTCGAGGTGGCGTGAGGGCGTCATCGACGCCGGTACAGTCGGTGGCGGCACAATCCGAGGCGCGGGCGGGCGCGCCGAACATTGGGAGATGTGACCGTGTCCGAATCGGAATTGGAGTCTGGACCTTCGACGATTGGGGTCGACGCCAATGACGACGGGTGGCCTGTCTGGCCCACCATTGATTGGGTGCTTTCAAAAGGACGGATGATCCCCGGCCTCGACGATCTGGTCGATGGGCTGGCCCTTTCAATGGTTCAGAACGGCGCGCCGCTGTCGCGCCTCCGGCTGTCCATGCGCACACTGCATCCCCTCATTGCGGCGCGGACTGCCATCTGGACAAAGAACGCCGAAGCGCCAAAGCGAATCGAGTCCACGCACGGTCTGGAACAGCGGCCGACCCATGCCGGAAGCCCGCTCGCGGAAATAGGGTCCACGCGCCGTCCGTTTCGCCGAAATCTGCAAGACGGCCTGACGTCGGACGATCACCGTGTGTTGCATGAACTCGCCGCGGAAGGGGCGACCGACTATTTCGGCCTGCCGCTGGAGTTTTCGTCAGGCCAGGCTGCCATTCTGGTCTTTGTCACGAACAAAACCGGCGGGTTTGGCGACGGCGATCTTCGAAAGTTTCATGCACTCGCATCCGTGTTGGCACCGGTTGTGGAGGTTCAAGGGGCTCGCGACGTCGCCCTGGCGCTTGCCGACACCTACATCGGGCCGAGGACCGGCAGGCGGGTTCTCGATGGGCAAATCACCCGCGGTGATATTGAGCAGGTACAGGCGGCGATTTGGTTCAGCGATATCCGTGGCTGGACCGAACTGAACAACACCCAGCCTGCTGAGGTCGTCGTTGACCAAGCCAACCGTTACTTCGACATGGTGGCGGCGGCCGTCGAAGCGAACGGTGGCGAAGTTCTCAAATTTATTGGTGACGGTGTTCTTGCGATCTTCCCAACGCAAGATCCCGGAGACGAACGCACGGTTTGCCAAAATGCCCTGGAGAGCGCCCGCCAGGCGCTCCGCATGAACGACCAAGACACAGGTCCGATTGATTTGTCCTTCGGCATCGGACTTCACTTTGGCGACGTTCTCTACGGAAACGTCGGCTCACAGAAACGCTTGGACTTTACGGTCTTTGGGCCAGCCGTGAACCTCGCCGCGCGGGTCGAAAGCGAGTGTGCCAATCTGGGAGAAACCCTCTTGTTCACACGCGCGTTTGCCGAGCGCATTTCTGATACCGCTGTCATCGTCGCAAATCAGAGCCTGAAAGGCTTTGACGGTCCTCGCGAGATTCTCACTCTCGATGAGACATGATGATCAGGCTTGGCTTGAGCCGAAGGTGGTCCATGACGGTGGTTATCTTCCGGTCTGCGGTGAAGATTTGCTAACCCGCGATGCGCCGGACGAGATCTGGAGCTTGAAAGGCGTTGCAATCGACTAGTCGACCAAGCCTTCAGCCCTCATCGCCTCTTGCACACCGCGCCGTTGCGCGACGCGCGCATGGTAGTCGCGCAGAATCGGCCAAGGCGCCATGTCCACCTTCACATATCCCGCCCAGTTGAGGATCGTGAAGCAGTAGGCATCGGCGACGCAGAAGGCATCGCCTGTCAGATACCGCTGCTCGGACAACTGCTTCTCGACGATGTCGAAGCGATGGTAAAGGCGTTTCAACACCGTCGCCCGATAGTCGTCGCTGAGCCCGGCGTCGAAAAGCGGCGTGTAGCGTCGGTGAAGCTCCGATGACACGAAGCTCAGCCATTCAAGGACGCGGTATCGCGCCATGGTCAAAGGCGGGGGGATGAGGCCCGCCTGCGGCGCCTGGTCGGCGAGGTATTGGACGATCACACCGCCCTCGGTGAGGATCTGACCGTCGTCGAGCGCTAGCACAGGCACGCAGCCCAGCGGATGGATGGCTCGGAAGTCGGCACCGCTCTCGGTCCGGCCCGCCGCCAGATCGACCTTCTCGATCTCGTGGGGCAGCCCGGCCTCGCAGAGCACGATGTGCGGCGACAGGGCGCAGGACGCCGGATCGTAATAGAGTTTCATGATGTTTGAACTTACCGCTGGACTGGTGGGGTGCGGGCGGGTTTCAAACTCGCGCCGGCGGCCTTAATCTGAGACACATGACCGGCACAATCAAATCCGACCCAGAAATCATCGAGGTCCGGACCGACGAGCGTTTCGATCCGGGCCCCCTGGAGGCGTGGCTGCGCGAACACCTGCCGGGCACCGATGGCGCCATGTCGATCGCCCAGTTCGGCGGCGGGCACGCGAACCTCACCTACATGATTGCCTTCGCGGACGGCGCCGACTATGTCGTGCGGCGGCCGCCGCTGGGGCCGGTGGCGCCGTCGGCGCATGACATGGAGCGCGAGCACCGGGTGCTGGCGCCGCTCTCGAAGGTTTTCGACAAGGCGCCGATCTCCTACGTCTTCTGCGCCGATGAAAGTGTGCTGGGCGCGCCCTTCCATGTAATGGAGCGCCGCCACGGCTTCGTCATTCGAAAAGAAATCCCCGAGCGCTTCACCGGCGATCCGGCTTTGAACCGGCGCATCGGCGAAATGCTGGTCGACACGCTGGCCGATCTGCATCTGGTCGATGCCAACGCCGCAGGCTTGGGCGATCTCGGGCATCCCGAAGGTTTCGTTCAGCGCCAGCTTGAGGGCTGGACCAAGCGCTGGCACGCCGCCAAGGACACGGATAACGCCGAGATCGACGCCCAGATCGCCTGGCTCGCCAAGGGCCTGCCGACCTCGGGCCGCGTCACGCTGCTGCACAACGATTTCAAGCTCGATAACGTGCTGGTCGACAATGGCGACCCCGGCATCTGCGTCGCCGTGCTCGACTGGGACATGTGCACGCGCGGCGACCCGCTGCTCGATCTGGGCTATCTGCTGAATTTCTGGGCGCAAGCGGGCGATCCGGACGGCTGGGCATCCGTCACCGGCATGCCGTCCGACCAGCCGGGGTTCCTAACGCGCGCCCAGGCGATCGAGCGCTATGCGGCGCGCACCGGCTTCGATCTTGGCGACGTGCGCTGGTACCACGTTTTCGGCGTCTTCAAGCTCGCCGTGATCATCCAGCAGATCTACATCCGCTATCTGCGCGGCCAGACCAAGGACGAGCGCTTCGCGGTGTTCGGCGAGCGCGTCCGGGGATTGGCGGAAAAGGGCGTCGTGCTGATGGAGGCGGGCGCGGCAAAGACAGCGGCCCGCTAACCCTTCGAGGCTCGCTCCGCTCGCACCTCAGGATGAGCTGCAATCGCAACCAAAGCGCATTACTATTAGCTCCGGCAGAGGCTCACCCCGAGGCGCCCGCATTTGTGGGCCTCGAAGGGGGAGGCGGGCCGAGTTCACGCCCCGAAGAGCCCCAACACCACTCCCATCACCAGCATCACGCCGAGCCAATGGCCACCGTCGATCAGGGTCAGTGACCACGGTTTATCCTGAAAACGGTGGTTCACGAGCATCGTCGTCACCACGAAGCCGACCCAGATCAGCGCGGCGGTAATCAGCCCGGCGACCACCGAGACGTCGCCGAGATGGCCGAGCGCACCAGCCAGCATGTAGGCCATGACGAGTTGGGCCACGAAGGTCATCAGGAACAATACCGGGTTCGGCTTCGGCCGTTCGGTGATGCCCGCCGCCGCCATCCACGGCTTGGCCAGCGCCATGTACCAGACCGAGCCGAATGCGAAGCCGGCGACCGCGGCGACGAGAATGGCGATGTAGTTGACCATGGGGGGCGTTCCGTCTTTCTCCGACCGTTTCGTATGGTGCAAGATCGGCCTTTATTTAACGAATGGCGAAACTACACAACCCGTCATTCCCGCGAAAGCGGGAATCCAGGGATCGAAGGGCTGGGTGTGGCTTGCGACATGGTTCCCCGCTGTCGCGGGGATGACGGTGAGGGAGCGAGGTTTCCTTCCCCTTACGCCCCCGCGCCGGTCGACAGGATCCCGCCGTCGATGATGAAGCTTTGGCCGGTCGTCCAGGCGCCGGCTTGCGAGGCGAGGTAGACCGCGATACCGGCGATGTCCTGCGGCTCGCCCAGGCGGCGCAGCGGGTAGATCTCCGATGCCGCCTGCTGGACCACGGGGTCCTCCCAGAGCGCGCGCGCCATGTCGGTCTTGACCACCGCCGGGCAGATGCAGTTGACGCGGATATTGGAGGGTCCCCATTCGACGGCCAGGTTGCGCGCGATCTGCATGTCGGCGGCTTTGGAGATGTTGTAGGTGCCGATCATGGCATGGCCCTTGAAGCCGCCCACCGAGGAGACGATGATCACCGCGCCGTCTTTGCGCTCAGCCATCTGCGGGATCACCTTGTTGCAGAGCCACAGGTTGTTCTTGACGTTGGTGTCCATGACCTTGTCGAAGGCCTCCTCGGGGATCGAGGCGATCGGGCCGAAATGCGGGTTCACCGCGGCGTTGCAGACCAGGATGTCGATCTTGCCGAGCGCCTTCGTCGCGGTTGCGACCAGGTTGTCGATATCCTCCATGCGCGACATGTTGCAGGGGATGGATATGGCATCGCCGCCGCTGGCGTTTATGGCATCGCGCACCTCGTCGCATTTGTCGGGCTTGCGCGAGGAGATGACGACGCGCGCGCCGAAGGCTGCGTATGCCTCGGCGATCGCCCGGCCGATGCCCTTGGTCGAGCCGGTGACGACGGCGGCCTTGCCGGCGAGGTCGAAGAGGTTCTTGTAGTCGGTCATGGCGCGTTCCCCCGGTCTTTCAAGGCCGCGGATGATAGCGGCTCGGCCGGGGAATGCGAGTCATCGGGGCGTCTTCAGACGTTCCCCCTCACCCTCCCACCGCTTCGCGGCGGGCCCCTCCCTCTCCCGCGAGGGGCGAGGGAATCAAAGCGAGTACTCGTTTCGCCCTCTCCCCTGGAGGGAGAGGGAGGGACCCGCGGGCCCCCTCGGGCCGTGGGAGGGTGAGGGGGCGGACCGCGCAGCGAAATGGCGTAGCATGCAATTTGAACCCCGCCCCGGCTGGCTTATAGTCGTGGCAAGGGCGGCAATGCCGCAGGTTTTTCGAAAGGCGAGACGCGATGGATCTGGTGCTGAGCCCGGAAGACGAGACGTTCCGCGACGAGGTGCGGAGCTTCATCGAGGACAACTACCCGGCCGAGATCCGGGCCAAGATGGAGGGCGGGATCAAGCTCGCGCGCGAAGATTTCGTGCGCTGGCAGAAAATCCTCTACGAGAAGGGCTGGATCGCGCCCAACTGGCCGGAGAAATACGGCGGCACTGGCTGGACGCCGATGCAGCGCCATGTCTTCGACGAGGAATTGGGCCGCGCCCAGACGCCGATGCTTGTCCCGTTCGGCCTCGCCATGGTCGGCCCCGTCATCTACACCTTCGCCAGCGAGGAGCAGAAGGCCCACTACCTGCCGCGCATCCTTGCTTCCGAAGACTGGTGGTGCCAGGGCTATTCCGAACCCGGCGCGGGCTCCGACCTGGCCTCGCTCAAAACCCGCGCGGTGCGCGACGGCGACGACTACATCGTCAACGGCCAGAAGACCTGGACCACCTACGCGCAACACGCCGACTGGATCTTCTGCCTGGTGCGCACCTCGACCGAGGGTAAGCCCCAGGAAGGTATCTCGTTCCTGCTGATCGACATGAAGACGCCTGGCATCGCCGTGAAACCGATCCGCACCTTCGACGGCAGCGCCGAGGTCAACGAGGTCTTCCTGGAAGACGTGCGCGTGCCGGTCGCCAACCGCATCGGCGAGGAGAACAAGGGCTGGACTTACGCCAAGTTTCTGCTCGGGCACGAGCGCACCGGGATCGCCGCCGTCGGCCGCTCCAAGAAGCAGCTCGCAAAATTGAAGGAGATCGCCGCGCAGGAGATGTCGGGCGGCCGGCCGCTGATCGAGGATGAGCGCTTCGCTGACCGCGTCGCCGATATCGAGCTTGAGCTGCTGGGGCTGGAATCGGTGGTGCTCAACGCGCTGGCCGAAGAGGCCAAGGGCAAGCCGCCGGGACCGGAAAGCTCGCTTCTCAAGATCAAGGGCACCGAGGTGCAGCAGGGGCTGACCGAGTTGTTCTTCGAGGCGATCGGGCCTTACGCGGCGCCTTATATTCCCGAGGCGATGCAGCCCGGCTGGAACGAGGAGCCGATCGGCCCGGACTATGCGATGGCGCTGGCGCCGACCTATTTCAACTGGCGCAAGGCCTCGATCTACGGCGGCTCGAACGAGATCCAGAAGAACATCATCGCCAAGATGGTGCTTGGGCTTTAGGGGGATGTAAGAGGGACCCCTCACGCTCCCACGGCCTGACGGCCGCGGGTCCCTGAAACGCCGAAGGCGTTTCTGCCCCCAAGGGGAGAGGGAAAAGCAAGGGCCCGATCGTACGCCCCCTCCCCTCGGGGGAGAGGGTTGGGGTGAGGGGGACACGGAACAAGAAAGTCCAACGACAATGACCACTGTGCTGACCGACGAACAATCGATGCTGCGCGAGAGCGCCCAGCGTTTCGTGGAAAACGAATACAGCTTCGAGGCGCGCCGCGCGCTGGTCGCCAGCGACGAAGGCTTCAGCCGGGCGCATTGGAAACAGTTCGCCGAGCTCGGCTGGCTCGCCATGGCGCTGCCCGAGGCGCATGGCGGGCTCGGCGGCGGCGCCGTTGAGACCGCAGTGCTGATGGAGGTCTTCGGGCGCGGCCTGGTGGTGGAGCCGTTTTTCGCCACGATCGTGCTGGGCGCGGGGCTGGTGGCCGATGCGGGCTCGGCCGCGCAGCAGGCGGAAATCCTGCCGGCTGTTGCCGAAGGCGGCATGCTGCTCGCCTTCGCGCATGGCGAGCCGACATCGCGCTTCGATCTCAACGCGGTCGCGACCACGGCGGAGAAGAAGGGCAGCGGCTATACGCTGACCGGGCACAAGGCGGTCGCCTGGCATGCCGGCGCGGCCGACAAGCTGATCGTCTCCGCGCGCAGCGATGGCGGCGAACGCGACGAGGCGGGTATCACGCTCTATCTGGTCGATCCCAAGGCCAAGGGCGTCACCATCCGCGGCTACGCGACCAATGACGGCCAGCGCGCGGGCGAGGTCATTCTTGACGGTGTCGAGGCCAGCGCTGGCGACGTGCTGGGCGAGCCGGGCGGCGCCTATCCCGCGATCGCGGCCGCCGTCGACCGGGCGATGATCGCGCTCGGCGCGGAGGCCTGCGGGGCGATGGCGGCGCTGGTCGAGCAGACGCAGGAGTATCTCAAGACCCGCCAGCAATTCGGTGTGCCGCTCTCCAAGTTCCAGGTCCTCCAGCACCGCCTCGTTGAAATGTTCAACGAGCAGGCGATGTCGCGCGCGGTGGTCTACCGGGCGGCGGCGAGCATCGGATCGGCCGGTGCCGCGACCCGCGCCCGGGCGGCGGCGGCGGCCAAGGCCCAGATCGGCAAGTCGGGCAAGTTCGTCGGCCAGCAGGCGGTGCAGCTCCATGGCGGCATGGGCATGACCGACGAGCTGCCGGTCGGCCACTACTTCAAGCGCCTGTCGATGATCGATGTCGCCTTCGGCAATGCCGAGTACCATCGCCGGCGCTTTGCCAGGATGTGAGGCGGGCGCGCCGCGTCCGGCCGTCAGCGGCGCGTATAGGGGAAATCGATGAAGTCGGTATTGGCGCCGCAGTAGAAGCGGCGGCACGCCGCGGTGGCCTCGGCCTTGAGGGTGCCGTCCTTGAAGCGCAGCGTCACCTGGCATTTGGGCTCGTCCTTGTCGCGCCAGCGTACCGTATTGCCCGTGCGCCGCGCCGAGGCGGTGCGCAGCAGGCAAATATGCGCGTTGCGCCCGCTGACGGTGCTGATCTCAACATGAGCGCTGAGGTCGGGCAGCTCGACCAGCCGGATGGTGCCGGCAAAGCCCTCGGCCTTGGCGACATAGAGACCCGCCAGCGGCTTCAGCCCGCGCCCGGCGGGGCCGAGCCCGGCGCGCGCCATGCGGCCCGACAGGCGGCGCAGCATCGCCTCGTAGCGCCGGCTGAGGCAGGCGTCCATCTTGTCACGGGCGCCGGCCCGCCCGCAGACCGTGTCGCGGCCGCGCAGCCAGTGCCGCATCAGGCTCCGAAGATCGGGGATCTTCGCGCGGGAAGGCTCGAGCGCGCGGTAGAGTGCGCCCAGCGCGCCGTCGCGGAAGCCGAGGAACTCGTCCTCGCAGACCAGCTTTTCGATCTTGGTTGTCGCCTTCTTGCAGTTGAAGCTCGGCTTGGCCTCGTCGGCAATGGAAGAGGACGCCGCCACAACGCCGGTCATCAGCGCGGCGCAGACGGTCATGCGCAGGGCAATCATCGCGCGGCCCCTTTTCGGTAAAAGCCGGAGAAGAAGCCGGAAAGTCCGCAATGGTGTTGGCAGGCCGGCGGGCCGCTCACGTCCACGCCGCCCGATTTGTTGACGATCGTAACCACGCAGGCGCGCGCCTCGGGGCTCGACCAGCGGATCACCGCCCCGGTAAGGCGCGCGGTCAGCATGTGCATCGTGCATTGGTGGCTGGTGCTCGGGTTCACCGTCTCGAGCTCCGCCATGACCCGGGGCCCGGCCATATCGATCAGGTAGATGTAGCCGCCCAGGCCCTTGGTCGCACGGTAGCGGCCGGTGAAGGCGCTGCGGCCCGCCGTCCTGGCGGCGCGGCGTGACAACGCATCGATACGCGCTTCATAGCGCCGTTCCAGACAGACGCGCTCGGCGCCGCAGGCGCGCTCGCGCCCGGCCAGCCACCGCGCCTGTTCCTTGCGCAATCCTGCCCGCTGGCCGGCCGGCAGACGCGCCATGAGGCGACGATAGAGCTGGCCGAGGGCGCGGTCGCGGAAACCAAGCCGCTCGATCCGGCAGATCGCGCGCTCGCTCGCGGTGCCGGCGCGTTTGCAGTCGAAGCTTGGCGTTACCGCGGTGGCGGATGCGGCGCCCATGGTCCCCGCCGCAATGATAAGCGCGGCGGTGAGCCGGACAGTCTGATGGGTCACTGGGGTATCCTGCTTAGGTGGGATGTTACGCTCGCCCAAGGGCGTTTGGCCGGTATCCAGAAGAGCGCTCAATCGGCCCGCGCCCCGGGCGCTCAGTCGGCCTGCGCCCCGGGCGCTCAGTCGGCCTGCGCCAGGGGCGCTCAGTCGGTTTGCGCCAGAGGCGCGATATCGATGCCGACGACGCGGCCGGTTGCGGGGCCCCAGCGGCTCATATAGCTAAAGCGCACCGGCAGCCACATCTTCAACCGGCGCAGCTTGGAGACCCAGATGACGGCGTGCCGGTCCCTGGCCTTGTCCATGTTCTTGATCTCCTTCTTCGTGAAACCGGCGATGCGGCGAACATGGATCCGGCATTTGACGGCCTCTCGGTCGAGCAGCGGCGAGATCAGATGCTCCAACTTGGCTGTCCCGACGCGTTCGAGCCGCACGTCGAAGCGCCGGCGGCCATCGAAGATCGGCACTGTCAGCGAGCAGGCCGGGGTGTTGAGCGGAACTGTGGTGCTGTGAAGCAGCGCCGTAAGCGGATCGAGGCCGGCGGCAGCGATTGTCGGCGGTACCGGCTTGCGCTTGCCGGGTTCGAGCGGGCTCACCGAAAGGCGCAGGCCGCCGTCCGGCGCGAAGTTCATATCGACACTGCGCCGCTTTTCCTTCCATTTGGCCCGCAGATTGAATTGAAGCGCGCGGTAGCGTGCCGGCTCGATGAGACCCGCCGCGGTGGCGTTGATCTCTGAACGGCGAAGCGCACGCAGGAGGCCGGTCGCTTCCGATTTGAATGCGAGCGCGTAGCGGCCATCGAGGGCGCGTCCCGTGACCGTGCCTTTGAAGACCGGAAGGCCGAGCCAGAAGACGCGGTAGTTGGTCGTCATCCGGTAGGCCGGGTGGTCGGCGGCGGCACGCACCTGCGGGGCGATACCCACAAGGATTGCAAATGCCGCCACTGCGATCGCCGATTTGCGCATTGCTCCGGATCTCCGATCATCCGCCTGCCGAGCTGCCAGGCCATTCTATCGCGTACCGCGCGTCTGTCACGCGCGGGTTTGCCGCATGAACGCTGCATGAATGCCCGGATCAGGCCCGGTTCAGGGCCGCTCAGGCAGTATCCGCGCCATCCCGCCGACACGGCGCCGCAATCGGGCGGCCCGGAAACCCGGCGGCAAGAGGATGAAAACGAAACGATGGCCCTCGCTCTCACCATATTCGCGATCGTGCTGGCGAGCCTTGCGCTCGGCGTCCAGCTCGCCGATCTGCGGGTGGCGCGCGGCGGCAGAGTGCGGCTGAGCAGGGGATTGGTCGCGGGCAACGACAACGATCTGGCGGCCGCGGCCGACGCGATCACCGCGGTTCGCCCCAAGATCGTATCTGCCAGCATCACTCGCCGCTGCGCCCACCGTTAGGCCGGACTGCCAAGCGCACACTTAAAGTGCACACTCCGGTGCGATCGGCCACGCGCATGGCAGCGTCGCTATCAGCGGGCTGCAATCACGGGCCCTTACGCGGTACGATCACCGCGCCGCGCGGATTGTTGCGCGAGCGGGGGCTGGGCCGGAACATTCATGGCAGCGCGCGACCAAGACCGGGAGATCGAAACCACCGCGCCGATCGGCGACGAGGTCAAGAAGACGACCTGCTACATGTGCGCCTGCCGCTGCGGCATCAACGTCCATTTGAAGGACGGCGAGGTCCGCTTCATCGAGGGCAATCGCGACCACCCGGTCAACAAGGGCGTGCTCTGCGCCAAGGGTTCGGCCGGGATCATGCATCTGAAAGCTCCTGGCAAGCTGACCAAGCCGCTGAAGCGCGTGGGCCCGCGCGGCAGCGGGCAGTTCGAGGCAATCGAATGGGACGAGGCGCTGGCGATCGCCACCGACTGGCTCGGGCGCATTCGCAGCGACGATCCCAGCAAGCTCGCCTTTTTCACCGGGCGCGACCAGAGCCAGGCGCTGACCTCGTGGTGGGCCCAGCGCTACGGCACGCCCAACTACGCCGCGCATGGCGGCTTCTGCTCGGTCAACATGGCCGCGGCCGGGCTGTACACCATCGGCAGCGCCTTCTGGGAATTCAGCGAGCCCGATTGGGAGCTGACGCGCTATCTCATGCTCTTCGGGGTCGCCGAGGACCATGACAGCAACCCGATCAAGACCGGGCTCGGCAAGTTGAAAACTCGCGGCGCCAAGGTCGTCTCGATCAATCCGATCCAGACGGGCTATTCGGCGATCGCCGATGAGTGGCTCGGCATCACGCCGGGAAGCGACGGGCTTTTCGTACTGGCGCTGGTTCACGAACTGCTGCGCGCCGGCCAGGTCGATGCGCCTTACTTGCGCCGCTACACCAATGCCGGCTGGCTGGTGATCGACGATCCGGGCGGCGCCGAGGATGGGCTCTTTGCGCGCGACGCCGACGGCGCTGTGTTGTGCTGGGACACGCGCACGCAGGCCGCGGCACCGGCCATGGACAAGGACGCGGCACCAGCGCTGAAAGGCGAATACCAGTTGCCGGACGAAATCGCCGGGGGCAAGCGCGCGCGGCCGGTGTTCCATTTGCTTGCGGAACGCTATCTCGACGACCAGTACAGCCCCGATGCGGTGGCGACGGCGACCGGCATCGCGGCCGAGGCGATCCGGCGCATCGCCGCGGAGATCGCCCACACCGCCTTCGCCGAGGAAGTCGTGGTCGAGCAGCCCTGGACCGATTGGACCGGCCAGCGCCATGAGCGCATGATCGGCCGGCCGGTCGCGATGCACGCGATGCGCGGCATCTCGGCGCATTCCAACGGGTTTCACACCTGCCGCGCCATCCACGTTTTGCAGCTTCTGCTCGGCAGCATCGATGCGCCGGGGGGCATGCGCTACAAGCCGCCCTATCCCAAATCGCTCGCCTCGCTGCCGCGCCCGACGGGCCGGCCGGAGGATGTGGCGCCCGAGGCGCCGTTGCCCGGGCCGCATCTGGGCTTCCTCAAGGGGCCAGAGGATCTGCTGCTCGGTGAGGACGGCCGCGCTTTTCGTATCGACAAGGCGTTTTCGTGGGGCGCGCCGCTGGCGGTGCACGGCATGATGCATATGGTGATCGCCAACGCCCATGCGGGCGATCCCTATCCGATCGACACGCTCTTCTTTTACATGGCCAACATGGCCTGGAATTCGTCGATGAACACGCCGGAGACGATCCGGATGCTCACCGACAAGGATGAGGCGACGGGCGAATACAAGATCCCGCGCATCATCTATTCCGACGCTTTCGCCTCGGAGACGGTGGCCTACGCCGATCTGGTGCTGCCCGACACGACCTATCTGGAACGCTGGGACTGCATCTCGCTGCTCGACCGGCCGATCTCCGATGCCGACGGGGCGGCCGATGCGATCCGCCAGCCGGTGGTTACGCCCGACCGCGATGTGCGGCCGTTCCAGGACGTGCTGCTCGATCTGGGCGCGCGGCTCGGCCTGCCGGGTATGGCGAAGGAGGACGGCACGCCCGTCTATCCCGGCGGCTACAGCGACTACATTACGAACCACGAGCGGCGGCCCGGCATCGGCATGCTCGCCGGCTGGCGTGGAGAAAAGGGCGAGAAGACCGGCAAGGGCGAACCCAACCCCGATCAGCTCGCGCGCTATGTCGAGAACGGCTGCTTCTGGCGCGGCGAGCTTGCCCCCGAGATGCGTTATTTTCGCAATGTGAACAGGGCCTATCTCGGCTTTGCGGTCGAGATGGAGTTCATCCATGACGACGCGCCGATCATCGCCCAGCTTTATGCCGAAGAGCTGCAGCGGTTTCGCCTTGCCGCGCGCGGACATGGAAGCGTGACGCCGCCGGAGGAGCATCGCGAACGGGTTGAAACCTACTTCGATCCGCTGCCCTTCTGGTATCCGCCGCTAGAAGACCAGGTCACGGAGGACAAAGCGGAGAAGGACGACTATCCGCTGCACGCGGTCACCCAGCGGCCGATGGCGATGTATCATTCCTGGGGCTCGCCCAATGCCTGGCTGCGCCAGATCCACGGCGCCAACCGGCTCTACGTGCCGCGCGCGGCAGCGCAAGCCAAAGGCATAGAAGACGACGACTGGGTCTGGCTGACCAGCCGCACCGGGCGCATCAAGGTGCAGGTGCGGCTGATGGACGCGGTAAACCCCCACACGGTCTGGACCTGGAATGCGGTCGGCAAGCGCGCCGGGGCCTGGGGGCTCGGGCCCGATGTCGGCGAAACCAAGCAGGGCTTCCTCCTCAACCATCTGATCGACGAGTGCCTGCCGCAACAGCCGGGCGGCATGCGCTATTCCAATTCCGATCCGGTGACCGGACAGGCCGCCTGGTACGATCTTCGCGTGCGCATGGAGAAGGTAGTGGCGGGCGAAGATGTCGGCGAGACCGCGCCGCAGTTCGAGCCGCTGGCGCCGCCGCCCGGGCTGGCGGAGCGGCCGCGGATCCTGCGCACCGGCGCGCGCAAGGCACCCGCGTCATGACCAGCCTGCCGAGCGCACCGTCGGGCACACGCCTTGGTCTTGTGATCGACCTTGATATCTGTGTCGGTTGCCACGCTTGCGCGGTGAACTGCAAGGAATGGAACGACGGCGGCTACCACGCGCCGCTGACCGACGAGCGGCCTTACGACGCCGATCCCACCGGCGTCTGGCTCAACCGCATCCATACATACGAGGTGAGCGAAAGCGGCGACGGCGCCGACGCCCGCGTCGTCCATTTCCCGCGCTCGTGCCTGCATTGCGAGGATGCGCCTTGCGTCACCGTCTGCCCGACCGGGGCGTCCTACAAGCGCGCGGCCGACGGCATCGTGCTGGTCGACGAAAGCCGCTGCATCGGCTGCAAGCTCTGCTCGTGGGCCTGCCCATACGGCGCACGCGAATATGACGGCGCCGAGGGCGTGATGAAGAAATGCACGCTGTGCATCGACCGGATCTACAACGAGGCGTTCGAGGAGATCGACCGCGTGCCGGCCTGCGTGTCGACCTGCCCGGCCACGGCGCGCCATTTCGGCGATCTGGGCGATCCGAACTCGGATGTCTCCAGGCTGGTCGCCGAACGCGGCGGGGTCGACCTCATGCCCGAGATGAAGACCGGGCCGGTCAACCAATACCTGCCGCCGCGCCCGCGCCGCGAGGGCGCGGCCGGCAGCTCGGCGATCGGTGCGCCGGCGCTTTCGGATGCGGCTCCCGAAGGGGGCTTCCTGGGCTGGCTCGACAAGCTGCTCTCCGACTGAGGCGGGCCCTTGCATCCCGCCTATTCCATCATCTTCTTCACCACCGCGTCGGGGCTGGGCTACGGCCTTCTTGCGCTGCTTGGACTGGCGGGCGCGGCGGGCACCGTGCCGGCCGAGCGCTGGTTGGGCGTGGCTGGGCTTGGGCTTGCATTGGGGGCGGTGACGCTGGGGCTCCTCAGCTCGACTTTCCATCTCGGGCATCCCGAGCGCGCCTGGATGGCGATGCGCGAATGGCGCTCGTCCTGGCTCTCGCGCGAAGGCGTGCTGGCGCTCGCGACCTATGTGCCGGCCGGGATTTTTGCCGTCGGCTGGGTTTTCTTCGGCGCCACGGGGGGGCTGTGGGCGTGGTGCGGGCTGCTGGCGGCTTTGGGTGCTGTGGTGACGGTTGCCTGCACCGCGATGATCTACGCCTCGATCCGCGCCATCCCGCGCTGGCACAATGGCTTCGTGCTGCCGGTCTATCTGGTGTTGTCGCTGCTGACGGGTGCGCTTGCGCTCGACGCGGTCCTGCGGCTCTTCGGCGCCGCGCGGCCGGCCGTGACGATGCTCGCCATCGCCGCCGCCGTGCTCGGTGCCGGGCTGAAGCTGCTCTACTGGCGGCACATCGACGGCGCGCGGCCGGTCGCAACGGCGGCCAGCGCGACGGGGCTCAAGGGCCAGGTCCGCCTGCTCGATGCGCCGCACACCTCGCCGAATTACCTGCAGCAGGAGATGGGCTACCGGGTTGCGCGCAAGCATGCGGCGCGGCTGCGCCGGATTGCGCTCATCATGGGGTTTGCCGCGCCGGCGGCGCTGTTGCTGTTGGCGCTTGCGGTGGGCGGCTGGACCGGTGCGGCGCTCGCGGTGTTGGCCGCGCTCATCGGTTATCTGGGCGTGCTGGTCGAGCGCTGGCTCTTCTTCGCCGAGGCGACGCACGCCGTCATGCTCTATTACGGCGAAGCCAGCGTTTGAGCGTCCTTACGCCTCGCCGCCGACCACGTCGAGGTGCTGGGCGCGCCACAGCAGCATGCCGCCGGTCATGTTGGCGAGCGCGGAGAAGCCTTCGCGCTTCAGGATGACCGTCGCCTGGGCCGATCGCCCGCCGGCGCGGCAGACGGCGACGACGGGAATATCCTTGTCGAGCGTCTTCGCTCCCTCAGCCAGCGTGCTCAAGGGCATCAGCTTGGCACCCGGGATGTGGCCCATGGGTCCGTCGAACTCGTCCTTCTCGCGCACGTCGACGATCTGCACCTTGTCGCGGATCTCGTTCAGCGCCTGGGGCTGGATCTCCCAGATGCCGGCGAAGGAGAAGCTGAGCGGGGCCCAGTCGGGCTCGTCGCCCGGCAGCGCGCCGTCCGCGGGCTGGCCGCATTTGAGGTTCGCGGGCACCGCAACGTCGATCTGCTTGGGATGCGGCAGGCCGAGATTGTGCATGTAGCCGGCGAAATCCGAAACGCTGAGCTTGCCGCCGAGGCGCGGGTTGAACTGGCGTTCCTCGGCGACACTGGTGACCGTGAGCCCGCGATAGTCGTGCGCGGGATAGAGCAGGCAGTCGGCCGGCAGGCAGAAGATCTTGTCATGCACCGAGCGGTACATGGCTTCGGGGCTGCCCTCCTGGAAATCGGTGCGGCCGCTGCCGCGGATCAGCAGGCAATCGCCGGTGAAGGCTTTGCTGCGGTCGTCGAGCACGTAGGTCACGCAGCCATCGGTGTGACCGGGCGTCGACAGGACGCTCAGGTGACGCGTGCCGAATTCGACGGTATCGCCGTCTTTCAGAGTGCGGTCGGCGCCTTCGGCCCCGCTGGCCTCCGACAGCGCGATCTTGCAGCCGAAGCGTTGCTTCAGCGCCCACGACCCGGTGACGTGGTCGGCGTGGACATGGGTGTCGAGTGTCGTGCGGAGTTCCAGGCCCAGCTCCTCGACCAGCGCGCCGTCGCGGCGAACCTGCTCGAAGACCGGATCGATCAGCACCGCATGGCGCGTGTCGCCGTCGGCCAGGAGATATGTGTAGGTCGACGATGTTGGATCGAAGAGCTGCCGGAAGATCAGCATGGCGAATTTCCCTTGATTACACCGGCCGCTCGCTTTCGAGCACGACCATGCGGTGCATGACGCGGAGCTGGCCCGGATAGTCGTTGATCGCGTAATGCATCGAGGCGCGGTTGTCCCAGATGCCGAGCACATCGGCGCGCCAGCGATGCCGGTAGGTATATTCCGGGCGAATGGCGTGCCGGTAGAGAAATTCCAGCAGCGGCGCGCTTTCCGCGACCGTCATGTTCTCGAAACGGAGCGTGAAGCCGGGATTGACGTAAAGCGCCTTGCGGCCGGTCTCGGGATGGATGCGCACGACCGGATGGCTGAACTCCTGCTCGATGGCATTCGTGGTGTAGCTGGCATGTCCCTCGTCGCCCTTGGTGGCGCCGGCCCGCGCCTCCTGGTCGCGGATATCCTGCTTGTACTTCTCCGAGAAGCCGTGCACGGCCTTCATCCCATCGAGCAGCGCGCGCATGCCGGCGGACAGCCCCTCGTAAGCCGCAACCATATTGGCAAAGAGCGTGTCGCCGCCATGGCTCGGAACCACGCGCGAATAGAGCGCGTTGGCCAGCGAGGGGCGTTCCAGATTGGTGAAATCCTGGTGCCAGACATTGCCGAAGTTGATCTCTTCCTCGGGCGTCTTGCGCAGCTCGTGGACGAAGGGCGCGCCGGGCACGGGCTTGAGATAGGGATGCGCCATCGGCTCGCCGAATCGCGCGACGAGGGCCTGCATGCGCTCGGCCGGCAAGTTCTTGACCGGCAGGAAAATCGCGATGTGGTCGAGGAAGGCCCGGTTGATCGCATCCGCCGTTTCGTTGTCGAGCGGAGCGGTAAGGTCGGCGCCGGTCACCTCCGCGCCCATGGCGCCGGAGAGCGGGCGTATCGTTATGCCGCTGGCGGCGCTCATGTCCGAAGCTCTGCCACGGTGCGTCCCTTGCCCGAAACCCATCTGGCCCCCGCCGATTGATCGGCCGGGCGGTTTGGCTCAGTCTGACGACAGGATAGACGGAATCGCCAATAGGCTGAAGTCTGGGCTGAAGTCGGCGCGGACGGGGAGGAAAGTCGAAGTCATGAGCAAAAGCCAAGCCAACCGGTTGCGCGAAAGCGGATTGCCGCTCTTTTTCAAACTCGCCAATCCGCAGGCCGCCGGGATAACGCCGCCGGACAACCGCCGCGGCGATGCGCTGACGACCTGGGTGCGCTCGCTGTCGGTGATGCAGAAGGATGCGCTGGTTGCCTCGAGCCAGACCGGCGCGATCTGGCGGCTCGCCAGCGACGAGGGCAGCTACCTGGCCGGCCATGACGAGGCGCCCTGTCCGCTCGCCTTCCTGACCGTCGGCATGATCGCCTCCTACGCCAACGAGATCACCGCGCTGGCCAAGCAGCGCGGCGTTGCGGTCCGGCATTTGAAGCTCATTCAGGACAACCGCTACACGATGGAAGGCTCGATGCCGAAGGGCACGCTGGTGAGCGGCGCCTTGGCCCCGGAGCTGACGGTCGAGATCGATTGCGACGCCGAGGGGGCGGCGCTCCAGGACCTGGTGCTGTCGGCGGTTGCCGCCGCGCCGCTCAACGGGCTCTTGCGCGGCGCACTGACCAGCCTCTTCACCCTCTCGCGCAACGGCGTCGCGCTTGTGCCCGACAATGCGGCCCCGCTCGGTCGCCCGGCGTTGCCGGATCCCGGAGATCATTTTGATGTCTCGGCACCGGAGCCGCCCGTGCTTGACGGCCCGCTGGTCTGGAAGACCGCCGAGCCGCCGCCGGTCGACGGGGCAGCCGGGTATGCGACCGATCCTGGTTCGACCGCCCATGGCGAGGCCCGGCGCGAGCTGCATCTGGTCGGTATCTGCACGCTGCGGCCGGACGGCCTCAAGGAGATCACCCAGCTGCTGCACAGCCCGCGCGGCACCAGCTTCACCTTCCTGTCCGAGGAGGGGCCGGGCGCCGGCGGCCAGGGCCGCGCGCCCGACGCCAATACATATGTCTCGGCGGGCATCGGCTTCTGCTTCATGACCCAGTTCGGGCGCTGCGTTTCGATGATGAAGAAGACGATGGACGACTACCGGATCGTGCAGGACACGCATTTCTCGCTCGGTGGCGCCTCGGGCGGCACCGGGCAGGCCGGCGTGGCCGACCCGGTGGAAACGCATGTCTATCTCGAAACCCCCGAGGACGAGGCATTCGCGCGGCGGATCCTCGATGTCGCCGAGGGCACATGCTTCCTCCACGCGCTCTGCCGCACCGATCTTAAGACCAAAGTGCGCGTTCGCGAGACGGTGGCGGGGTAGTTGGATGGACGTTGCCGGCGTTCCAGCTTATCGCGCGCCCACCGCGCCCGAATTTCCACGGGGCAGCAGCAGCGCCAGGATCTCCTCCCAGCCGTTGCGCAGGCAGGTATCGATTGCGCCGTGATAGCCGCGGGCGAGAACCAGCAGCCGCGCGGTCTCCTCGCGGTCGCGGCGTTTGAGGAGGCGGTTGTGCGTGGCGATGGCGTTCATGGCGCTGGCCTTCGGCATTGACGCCTCCGGGGCCCATCCCTGGAGATCGTGACGCCGTTTCTAGGCCAGCCGCGCTGAACCGTCCCTGAGCGGGCCGTTCAGCGCGGGTTCATTGGGCAAAGCCGGGCAGATGGGCCATCAGGTAGCCAAGCTTTCCGCCGCGGCGCGGCGCATGGTATCGGCGATGAGCGTGTAGGCGGTCGACCAGGCATCGGCGGCGTCCGGCGTCCAGGAGGCGCCAAGGCCCTGCTCCAATGTCCACAACAGCGCCGCGCCGACCGAAAAGTAATGCGCGTCGGCGGCGTTGTAGCCGGCATGACGGCGCCCAAGCGCTTCGATCGTCGGCGCAATCCTGTCCAGCTCGTCGAGGCCGTCGATCGCCAGCCGGATCGCCTCCACCAGCTTGGCGCGCTGCTCGGGCATCGAGGGCCGCGCGAAGAGCGGCCGCGTGCCGGGATCGATTTCGAACAAGCGGTCATAGAAAAGTTTTGCCGCGTCGTCGGCAATTGGCGCAACCGTGCGCCAGGTCTCGCGGAGGAGGTCGTTCTGCTCGGGGGTCATTGTCGGGATGCTCCTTGAAGAGAGAGTTGGTTTGATGGCCATGCGCCGTCAGACAGCGCCGGCGTCGGGGAAGCCGTTCACCGCAAGCGTCTGGAAAGCTGGTACGAGCGCCGCGGCGCGATGCCGTCGCGTACCGTCGAGATGAGCTCCTATCACGCCATTCTCGGCTGCGCGGGGGCGGGAATGGGGATCTCGCTCATGCCATCGAGCGTGCTTGGCGCCTGCCCGGAAGCCAAACGCCTTAGCGTGCACGCCCTGCCGCCTGGCCAGGACCGCACCAGACGGCGCTGATTTGGCGCAGGGGCGCGGGCTCGCTGAAGATCAACGCGGCTGGTGGCGATACTGAAGGAGGGGCAGGGCGGATCACCGAGAGGGCGGGGCTGAAGCCATTGGTTCAAATACGAAATGCGCCGGCATTCGATCTTCGAGTTGGCGGGCCGCGAACCCGATCAGATCGACGGCGCCAGGAAACCGACGACTGCTCCTTTGCCTAGTATTGAAGAGTGTAAAAATGCCTTCATTCCGAAATGCGAACTAAATAATTATTATGATTGATTCTCTATTATATTTTGACTATTTGAATATTTACCGATTTTATTTCAGCGTTCTAAAATAAAAATGAAATAAACATTGAAATATCGGCGCTCGATATACATATGTTCCGTTGTGCATCATTGTTTCCGCAATGAGTGGCATTCTTGAATATCCCCGAAGGCGCATATCTGAGCACACCGTGCTCCTGACATTTCCGTCCAGAGCGAACGCCGGGCCGTATTCCGATACCGGTGGAACGACTTTGGTCGTGAATGGGCCGTAACGGCCATGCGTTCATTCGATCTGCACGGCATCTCTTGCGTGGCCGCTTGCGGCGTTGAGGGACATCCGGCCGGAACGACCTCGTCTCCGGCCGTGGAATTCAACCCAAGGGGACTTAATGTCTACCAGTCCGACGCCCACCAGCCCGATGCCCGCCAGCCCGATACCTGTCAGCCCGATACCGTCCCGCCCAATGTCTCTTAGCCCGCTCGTCATTTCTCGGCCCAGGCTTGGCGCTGAGGGCCATCTGGCCGAGGGCATGCTTGCTGAAATGCCCGTACCGTTGCGGCGTCCCGGCAGAATTGATGGCGTCGCCACAGCAGTTGTCTATTGCGAAGCGAATTTCGGAGCCATCGACGGAAAGACCGCCAACGGGCTCGTGCGTCACTCGGAGCTGTACGAGATCCTCTCGGTCATCGACAGCCAGAAGGCCGGTCTCGACGCCGGCATGGTGCTGGATGACGAGCCGAACGATATCCCGATCTGCCGCGACCTTGCCGACTCGCTGAGGCAGGCCGGCGGCATACCCGACACCTACATCTTCGGCATGGCGCCATCGAGCGGCATGTTGTCCGGACACGAACGCGGCCTCGTACTCGAGGCCATAGGTCTGGGGATGAACATCGTGAACGGTCTGCATGAATTCCTGAACGACGATCCGGTGTTCGCAAAGGCGGCCGCGGCCAACAATGTTGTGATCCTCGATGTGCGAAAGCCCCGCGCCAAGAAAGACCTGCGGATGTTCAGCGGCCGCATTTCCGAGGTTACCTGTCCGCGGATCGCCGTGCTCGGCACCGACGGCGCCATCGGCAAGCGCACCACGGCGACGATCCTGGCCCGCGCCCTCAACGACCGCGGCATCAAGGCGGTGCTGGTCGGCACCGGCCAAACCGGCCTGATCCAGGGAGCCCGCTACGGCGTCGCGCTCGACGCCATCCCATCGCAATTCTGCTCGGGTGAGATGGAAGCGGCCGTCGTCGAAGCGTTCGAAGGCGAGAACCCCGACGTGATCATCATCGAAGGGCAGGGCGCGCTGAGCCACCCCGCCTACCTCACGTCGATCTTCATCCTGCGCGGCAGCCGCCCTGACGGGGTCGTGCTGCAGCACGCGCCGGGACGGACCAATCTCGGCGACTTCGGGAAAATGCCCATGCCGACGCCGGCCAGCGAGATCAACCTCATCGAGACCTTTGCCGACACGAAGGTCATCGGCCTCACGATAAACCACGAGAACATGACCGACGCGGAGGTCGGCACGGCGATCACGCGGTATGAGCGCGACCTCGGCCTGCCCGCCACCGATGCGCTGACCCGCTCACCGGAGCGCCTGGTGGACATGGTCCTGTCCGCATTCCCTGCGTTGGAGAGGAAAGTCGCCGTCAGCATTCAATGACCGCCCCGCGACTGGAAATCGACCTCGAAAAGATCCAGCACAACGCCCGCACGCTGGTTGAGCGGCTGGGCGCGCGCGGCATCTCGGTCACGGGCGTCACCAAGGCGGCTCTCGGCTCACCCGAGATCGCCGGCGCGCTGTTGCGGGCCGGCGTGAGCGGGCTCGGCGACTCCCGCATCGAGAATATCGAGGCGATGCGACGGGCGCGCATACCGGCGCCGATGACGCTCATCCGCTCGCCGATGCCGAGCCAGGCCGGCCAGGTTGTGGCGCATGCCGATGTGAGCTTCAACACCGAGCTCGACGTCATCGCCAGGCTCTCATCGGCCGCGCGGGAGGCCGGGCGGACGCACGGGGTCGTGCTGATGGTCGAGCTCGGCGATCTGCGCGAAGGCATCATGCCGGGCGATCTGGAGAACGCCGTACGCCAGACGCTTGGCTTTGCGAACATCGCGCTCAAAGGCATCGGCGCCAATCTGGCCTGCCGCAGCGGCGTGTCGCCCGATGCCGCGAACATGGCCGAACTGTCGGCGCTGGCGGACCGGATCGAGACGACCTTTGACCTCGCGCTGGATACCGTTTCCGGCGGCAATTCCGGCAACGTCCCTTGGGCGCTCAGCGGCGCGGACACCGGGCGGATCAACAATCTCCGGCTGGGCGAAGCCATCCTGCTCGGCCGCGAGCCGCTCCATCGCCAGCCGATCGACGGCCTCCACACCGATGCCATCACACTCTTCGCCGAGGTGATCGAGGCAAAGGCCAAGCCGTCACAGCCATGGGGCGAGCTGGCGCAAACTGCATTCGGCCAGACGCAGCCGGGTAAAGATCGGGGCCCGATATTGCAGACGATCCTCGCCATCGGGCGCCAGGACGTCGATCCGGACGGTCTCAGCGCTCCTCCCGGGGTCGAAATTCTCGCGGCCAGCAGCGATCACCTGATCGTCGACCCGGGCAACCGCGCTCTGCCGGTTGGCGATGAAATCGCGTTCCAACTCAATTACAGCGCGCTGCTACGCGCCATGACCTCGCCGTTCGTCGCCAAGGTGGCCGGGAACGCCGAGGGCGCCGGGCTCGCCAAAGTCAACAAAGGTCCACAAAGCAGTAAAATATTGCAGCCACTGCCTCATCCGCTTTCCCAAACCGTTGAGGCACGGGTGAAGAGCGCCAACTGATTGTCGAGGCGCTTCGGCAATGAACCGCGCGCGGTCCTTGCGGACAGCCGGCATCGAGGCGGCCGCGTCGGCCAGATTCACTGCGAGACGCAACGGGCGTCGCGTTGCGACGCCCGCCGGTCCGTGCCCTATTTCTGGAACTTCGCCCGCAGCTCCTTGGCCCATGTCAGCGGGCGCTTGCGCTTGGTAAGGCGCGCCTCCATCCGCTTGTAGATCTCGTCGACCGCTAGCTTCTGGTAGCGCGCCGCCGCAGGGACCGGGACGAGTTCGAGACCCTTCTTCACCGACAATGCGGTTTCCGCCTTCATCTCGGCGATGCGCGCGGCGCGGCTTGAGTTCTCGTGAGCGATGACCGTGTCCTGGATAACCTTTTGCGCCTTGGGGCCCAGGCCCTTCCAGCGTTTGAGGTTCATGATCATCACCAGATCGGTCTGGTAGAAGCCGGGATCGAGCCGGTACTTGATGAACTTCGACCAGCGGGTCTGCACGAAGCTGACCGAGGGCCAGGCGGAGGCGTTGATCACGCCCTTCTGCATGGCCTGAAAGACCGCCGGCGGCGGCATGGCGTGGGTAGAGGCGCCCATGGCGCGAAAGAAGGCGCCGTAGATCGGATTGTCGCGCAGCTTGACGCCCGACCAGTCGGGCATGCCGCCGGGTTTGAACTTCGGCTTGGCCTTCATGAAGATGTGGAAGGGCACGCCGGAATCGGTCCAGCCGAGGAACTTCACGCCGAGATATTTCTGGTGCAGATCGTCGAGGATCTTCATGCCGCCATTGGCGCGCACTGCCGCGGGCGAGCTGTTCGAAGCCGGGATGGCGTCGAGCTCGGGCACCCGCACGCTGTAGAAGGTGATCGGCAGGCAGCTCATATCGACCACGCCCTTGGAGACGGCCGGCGCCTGCTCGAAGCTGGGGATGACCTCGCGCCCGCCGCGCACTTTTATCTCGACCGCGCCGCCGGATGCCTTGTTGATCTTGTCCACCAGCTGGAAACAGCTCTTGGTGAAAATGAGGAACTTGGGCAGCGGGTGGACGAGATGCAGCGTCGTCTTGGCCGCCGCCGCGCCCGCCTGGCCCGAGATGAGCATCAAGAGCGGCGCCAGCGCCGCCAGCCATATCGTTTTTCGCATCGTCCCACTCCTCTCCGTTATCGACCCGTTGATTATCGGGCCATTATAGGTCCGCCGCTGGCCGGTGTCCGCCTTGGCGTTGCGCGCATCTAGCCGCCCGGCACCGTGCCCAGGAAGGGCAGCCAGCTTGCGATCTTGGGGAAGATGATCAGGAGGACCACCAGCAGCACCGCGCAGCCCATGAAGGGCAGCCCGGCGCGGTAGATCTCGGCCATGCTGGTGCCCGGGGGCGAGACCCCCTTCATGACGAACAGCAGGAGCCCGAAGGGCGGCGTCGTCAGGCTGATCTCCAGCGCCAGCAGCATGATCACGCCGAACCAGATCAGCCGCACCTCCTCGGGTAGGCCGAAGGAGAGCTCGGTTTTGACCAGCGGAAAGAACACCGGGACCGTCAGCAGCATCATCGAGAGCTGGTCCATGAAACAGCCCAGCACCAACAGCACGCCGAACATGATGAGCAGCATGGTGAGCTCGGAGACCGGAAAGCCGGTCGCCCAGGCGATCAGGCCAGCGCTGGCGCCGGAAAAGGCCAGGATCTGGCTGAAGGTCGCCGAGCCGAAGATGATGAGGAAGGCGATCACCGTGACCCGCGCGGCGCCCTCGGCCGCCTTCCAGAAGGCGCGCCACTTGAACGAGCGGTAGGCAAAGGCGAGCAGCAGCACGAAGAAGCAGCCGAAGGCCGCCGATTCCGACGGGGTCGCCCAGCCGGTCATGATCATCAGGATCACCAGCACCACGACGCCCATCATCGGCACTATGTCGGTGACGATGAGGCGCAGCTTGGCGGTGCGCGAAATTATCGGCACGTCGTAGGCGGGCGCCGCCCCCGGATCGATGCGCGTGCGGATATAGATCAGCACGACATACATCACCGCCAGCACCAGCCCCGGCACGATGCCGGCGATCAGCAGCTTGCCGATATCGAGTTGGGCGAGCGTGCCGAGCAGCACCGCCAGCGCCGAGGGCGGAATGATCATGGCGAGCCCGCCGGTGCCCAAGATCGGCCCGATCGACATGTGCGACTTGTAGCCGCGCTTGGTCATCTCCGGGACCATCAGCGTGCCCATCAGCGCGGTGGCGCCCATCGACGAGCCCGAGAGCGTCGCGAATGCGGTACCGCCCGCGACCGTCACATATGAGAGCCGCGCCGGCAGGCGCCCGGTCAGCCGGTCGACCGCGTTGAACATCCGGTCGGCCAGGCCGAAGTGGAAGAAGAACTCGCCCATCAGCAGGAACATCGGCACCGGGATGATGGCGAAGATGGTGATCGACGCCATGCCATTGGACAAAAGCTGGGTCACCCCCAGGGCGAGCCGTTCGAAGAGCCCGCCCGAGCCGCCCATGAAGGCGGTGGCGGCGGCGATGTTGACTCCGAGGAAGGCCACGCCCACCGGCAGGCCGGCCGACATCAGCGCGATGATCGCCCCGAAAAGGAGGGCGATCGTCCAGTACCACTCGATAATCATGCGCGGATCATGCCGGCATCACCCGGGCATCACAGGCGCGGCGATGTGCCAGGTGGGGCTTGGGCCGCGGCGTCATTCGTTGAGCCCCGCCTCGCCGGTGTGCAGCGACTGCGCGCCGAAGACGAAGCGCAGGAACTCCGTCGCCATCAAGGCAAAGCCGATGGGCATCGCGATCATCACCATCCAACGGTCGAAATCGCCGACGCGCACATCGACCGTGCCGTCGAGATAGTCGTTGAGGGCCAGCCCGCCGCCATACCAGGCCAGGATGGCGCAGATGAGCGCCGCCAGCGCCGCCACGCCGCGCGAGTAAATCCGCCGCGCGCGCGCCGGCAGGACGGCGGTCACCAGCTCGATCAGGATATGCGCGCGCCGGCGCACCAGCCACGGCGCGCCCAGCATCAGGACGTAGAGCACGCCGTATTCGATGAAGGAGAAGGCCTGGCCGGGATAGGGAATGCCGAGCCGGCGCGCCGTCACCGTGAGGATGATGGCCGCCATGATCGCCAGCACATAGATCGCCGCCAGCGCCATCATGGCTTTCAGCAGGCCGTCATAGAACGCGCCGAGGCGTTGCAACGACGAGCGACGGCGGGGCGCGGGATGTGCGTGATCTCCCATGACCGGCGATGGTATCGCGCAAAGGTGGGCGCGGCCAACCGGCGCGCTCAAACGACCGCAGGCCTGGAGTTGGCGGCTGCTATTCGGCTCGGGTCAACACTAAAACTTGGTGCCCCCGGAGGGACTCGAACCCCCACGTCCGTAAGAACAACAGATTTTGAGTCTGCCGCGTCTACCAGTTCCGCCACAGGGGCACCGGGGCGTTGCTTGGCGCGCCGGGATGATGCGGGGCGCCGCGCTCACGGTCAACCAAATGGTCAATACCGCCGCGCCATTCAACCGTGTTTGCAGGTCATTTGCGGCTCAAAAGCGCGATATGATCCGGGCAACGGAAAAACACAGCGCGGGAGGCGGCGATGGCGGGATCTTTGCGGCGGGTGGTCACGGGCCATGACGGCACGGGCAAGGCGGTGGTGGTCTCCGACGTCGATGCGGCCACCGTCCAGATCGGCGGGAGCCGGCCGGGGGCGCAGCTCAACAATCTCTGGCGCACCGACGCGGCGCCGGCCGCGATCGACGGCCCGGAGGAAACGGTGGTCGAGCAGTTCACGCTGCACCCGCCCGACGGCGGCACGATCTTCCGCGTCGTCGAATTCCCGCCCGAGGACCCCGAGCTTTTGAAGACCATCGACGGCAAGGCGGCGTTTGCCTCGATCGGCGCGGCCGACGCGGTGGTCGAGGGCGCGCGCCATCCCTTCATGCACCGCACCCGGACCATCGACTATGCGGTGGTGATGTCGGGATCGATCACCATGCTGCTCGACGACACCGAGATCGAGCTTGCCGCCGGCGACACGCTGATCCAGCGCGGCACCAACCACGCCTGGTCGAACCGGGGCACCGAGCCCTGCAAGATTGCCTTCATCCTGGTGGACGCGGAGCGGTGAGGTGATGCGGGAAATGTAGAGCCTAGTTCCCGCTCCCCTTGGTAGAGAGGGTTAGGGCGAGGGGTCAACGTTCGTGGTGGATTCGCCGGTCGGGGTCTGTCGTCGACGACCGTCCCCTCACCCTCCCACGACCCTATCGGGTCGCGGGGCCCTCCCTCTCCCACAAGGGGAGAGGGAATGAGAGCGGTTCTTTTTTCCTACCCTCTCCCCTTGTGGGAGAGGGAGGGGCCCGTCGCGTTAGCGATGGGAGGGTGAGGGGGCGTCGGCGGCCTTCACATCGTTGTGACCTTTAACTGCGCGTAAGGTCGGCGCGGCGCAGGCTGCGCGCATGTTTGCCGCGCTCCACCCCTTCGGCTTCAAGGATTGGCTGCGCCGGCTCGCCGGCGCGGCGCTGATCGCGGTCGGCGTCGGTCTGTTCGTGACCGTGTTCGGCCACCGGGGTTATATCGATATTCTGCAAATGCGCATGGTGGTAGCCGAGGCGGGCGGCAGCTCGGTCGGGCTGTCGCGCGCGGTTTGGCTGGAGATGCTCGACGGCGCGCTCTTCCCCTCAATCTGGCTGTTCGCGGCGGCGGGGCCGGGGATATTGCTGCTGGCGCGGGCCGGGCGGCACTGGGTCCGGCGGGTTGGCGCGGCGCTGATCGTGTGGAGCGCCAGCGTGGCGATGCTGGCCTTTCCGCCCTTCCTGACGCGGCCCGATTTCGACCCCGCGCCCTGGTCGCCCTTCCTGATCGCCGTCGCGGTGGGGGCGGTTCCGGGCGCTTTGCTGATCGCGGGCGCGAGCCAACGGCGCAAGCTGCGGGTTGCATCGGAGATTGGCACCGGCTAGAGCGGTTTCCATGCCGCTGCAGAACCGCGTCACCCCGTTCGGCGAGATCGTCGCGCATCCGGCGCGGGGGCTCTTCCTGGGCAATCGCGGGGTGCTGCATGACGACAACCAACAGCTTGGCGCGGCGCGTTGGCGGATGCCGCACTGGGTGACCTGCGTGCTCGACTTCAAGGGCCGGCAGCGCGCCGTGATGAGCCCAAGGCGCTACACCGAGCTGTTCTTTCTCGACGAGGCGGTGGCGCTGGCCGCCGGGCACCGGCCTTGCGCGGAATGCCGGCGCGCCGACTACAATCGCTTCCGCGGGTTCTGGGCGGCGGCGTACCACGTTGATGGCAGGGTGTACGCAAAGGACATGGACGCGGTCCTGCATCCGGCACGGGTGGCGCGCGGAACGCGGGCGCAGATCCGCCACCGGCGCGCGCTCGGGGATTTGCCCGACGGCGTCTTCGTGGCGCTCGACGATACTCCCGGCACGGCGTTCCTGGTGCTGGGGGAGCGCTTGTTGCCTTACGCCTTCGGCCATTATGGCGAAGCGCGGCGGCGGCCGAGCGGTCCGGTCACGGTGCTGACGCCGGCGCCGACGGTGGCCGTGCTGGCGGCAGGCTACCGCGCACAAGTTCATCCGAGCGCGACGGAATGCTTGGCGAAATGCCGCGGCTGACATCAATCCAACGAAGTTGGGATTGAAGCGGGCGTGGCCGCCTGCTACATCCGGCCCGGATGCTGAGGCCGCTCTACGATTGGACGATGGGTCTCGCGGCCCACCGGCACGCGCTGGCGGCGCTTGCAATCGTCTCCTTTGCCGAGGCCTCGTTCTTTCCCGTGCCGGCCGACATCCTGCTCATTCCGATGATCATCGCGACCCGGGAGAAGGCCTGGCGCATCGCGCTCACCTGCACCGTCGCCTCGGTTCTGGGCGGCATGTTCGGTTACGGCATCGGTTTCTTTCTCTTCGAGACGTTGGGCAAATGGGTGCTCGACTTATACGGTTATGCCGAGCAGTTCGCGCGCTACCAGTCGCTCTACAACAAGCACGGCTTCTGGATCGTCATGGTCGGCGGGCTGACGCCGCTGCCGTATAAAGTGGTGACGATTGCCAGCGGGCTCGCCAAGCAGGACCTGTTTACCTTCGTCCTCGGCTCGGTGCTCTCGCGCGGCCTGCGATATTTCGCGGTCGCGCTGCTGCTCTATCATTTCGGTCCGCCGATCCGCGACTGGATCGAGCGCCGCATGGCTCTCGCCGCGACGATATTCGTTGTGCTGCTGGTCGGCGGCTTCGTGCTGATCAAGTATTTGATTTAGTGGATTGGGAATAAATCCCCGCGACCAAACGACGCCCTTTTTCCGCGCGGCCGGCGGGCTATGATGCCGGCCATGAACAGCTTGATGACCCGCTTCGGCCCGCTCGCGGTCTTCGGCACCAGCGTCGCGCTGATGCTGGGGGCGCTGGCCTTCCAGTATCTGGGCGGGCTTTACCCCTGCGCCCTCTGTATCTGGCAGCGCTACCCCCACGGCGTGGTGATCGCGCTCGGCGTCATTGCGCTGGGCCACGGGCTGGCGGGCAAATCCAAGCCGGTGCCCTGGCTGATGATCCTGGCCGCCTTGGCGCTGCTCGTCGGCGCCGGCATTGCCGCTTTTCATGTCGGCGTCGAGCAGGGCTGGTGGAAGGGGCTGGAGGCTTGCGCTGCCGGCGGCAAGACGCCGGGCACGCTGGAGGGCGCTTTCGAAGCGCTGAAGAAAGGCCCGATCGCAAGCTGCAGCGACATTCCCTGGCAGTTCTTCGGCATCTCGATGGCGGGCTACAATTTCCTCATCTCCCTTGCCGCGGGGTTGTTCGGCCTCCTGGCCGCCCGCGCAATGCTGCGCCGCGCCGCATGAGCAAACCCGAACAACCGCAAAGCCCCGACGCGCAAAGCCCCGACGCGCAAAGCCAGGACGCGCCGCCGCGCGAGCGCCCGAAGATAACCGGCGAAGATGCACTGCCTGGCGATCCCTCGCGCGAGGAGCTGATCGCGCGCATGATCCGGGTCGATCAGGCGGGCGAGTATGGGGCGGTACGCATCTATGCGGGCCAGCTTGCCGTGCTCGGGCGTGCAGGCTCGGGCGAGGCGATCCGCGCCATGGCCGCCACCGAGCGCGAGCATCTGGACCGCTTCGACGATCTGGTCGCCGATCGCGGCGTGCGCCCGACCGCCTTCCAGCCGATCTGGCATGTGGCCGGCTATGCACTTGGCGCGGCGACCGCGCTGCTGGGCGAGCGTGCGGCGATGGCCTGCACGGTCGCGGTCGAGGAGGTGATCGACCGGCACTATGCCGAGCAGGCCGAGCGGTTGGGCGAGGACGAGGCGGACCTGCGCGCCACCATCGAGAAGTTCCGCGCCGACGAGCTCGAGCACAGGAACGAGGCGCTGGCGCACGGCGCCGAAGGCGCCCCCGCCTACGAGCTGCTGACCACCGCGGTCAAGGCGGGCTCGCGCCTGGCGATCTGGCTTTCCACGCGCTTTTGAACGCCGCGCGGGGCAGGTAAAAACATTCACTGGTAAAACGCTGTCATTGGGAGGCACCGCATGAGCTATAGCCGGATCATCTACGAGACCCGCGACCGCGCGGCCTGGATCACGCTCAACCGGCCCGACGATCTCAACTGCATCGACGACACGCTGGCCGAGGAGCTCTGCGAAGCGATCGCCCAGGCGGAGAGCGACGACGAGGCCCGCGTCGTCGTGCTGACCGGGGCCGGCCGCGCCTTCTGCGCCGGGGCGGACCTCAAGCATGTGCACGGTATCCTGAGCAGCGGAAATCCGGAGACGATCCGCCGGTTCATGAGGTTCGCCCGCAACGCATTCGCGCGTGTTGCCGATTGCGAAAAGCCGCTGATCGCCGCTGTCAACGGCATTGCCGCTGCGGGCGGCTGCGAGCTCATCCTGGCCTGCGATCTGGTGATCGCGGCCGAAAGCGCGACCATAGGCGATGCCCACGCCAATTTTGGCCTCTTGCCCGGCGGCGGCGGCGCAGCCCGGCTGCCACGCAAGATCGGCCCGGCGCGCGCCAAGTATCTGCTCTATACGGGAGAGTTCCTGCCGGCGGCCACATTATGCGAGTGGGGACTTATCAACGAGGTGGTGCCCGACGCGGAGTTCAAGGGCGCGGTCGAGGCGCTGGTGGCCAAGCTGACGGCGAAGAGCCCGCTGGTGCTGCGCCGCATGAAGGCGCTGGTCGATGATGGCCTTGATGGCTCGCTGGAGGCGGCGCTGCGCGCGGAAACCAAGATATGGGAGGGCCACGCGACCGCCGCGGACTTTGCCGAGGGGCTCGCCGCCTTTACCGAGAAGCGCGTGCCCAACTACACAGGCCGATAGTCATCGATAGTCATGGTGTGGTGTTGGTCGACGCGCCGCGCGGGCCGCAGGCCAGTACGCCTTCTTCAGCGGCCTTTGTAACGGTACTTGCTGGATCTGCGTCGCTTTCGCCGCCCGTAAATATGGTAGGCGATCGTCCCATAAGCCCCGTGAAGCAGCATGTAGACGAGTATCGCCTGGCTTGCCAGCGCCAGCGAAGACGTGCCGCCCGGTGATCGCAATTGAAGGACGATCAGTGCCGTGACGCCCACCAGGCTCAGAAGCGCGGCAATGCGGGAATGGAAGTAGTAGCTGGTCACGATCAGGGCCAGGACAGCAATGGCCCCGACAAGTGCGGCGATAGCCGCGGCCGAAGATGAGAAATTGACGGCCTTGTTGATGGTGTCTGCATCCACTTCGTACAATGTCCATGCCAGCGCCACGATCAAGGCGGTAAGCCCGTAACGGCTGGCAATGCGCGCCCCTTTGCGCGATGTGGCGCGGGGCCAAAGCAGGCTGATCGGATTGAATACGGCAGGATCGACAGGCCTCGCCAGTCTCTTCACGCGGCGCCGACCTCTTTTGTAGCCGGAAGGCAGTGGGGCGTGCGGGGCGGTATCGGCCGGCGGTTGCGCTGACAGCATGCTGGCCGAGATCCTCAGTTCTGGCGCGCGGTTGGCGGCCGCGCCTGTTGCACTGGTCGATGACTTGGCATCGTCGTCCTTATCGGATTGGGACTCGTCGGCGGAACCGTCTTGCGCATCGGAGTGATTGGCTTCCCCCGGTGACCTCAGCGGATTGGCCTTGGCCGCGGCGGCGCGTTCGCTTTCGCTGGGCGGGTTCGGCCCCGGCGCGGCCGGATCGGGCCGCTCGTGCTCGTTGGCAGCGGGCTTGCCCGCCGGCTTGGCGTTCTTCGGCCCATTCTTGTCTGTCTCGCCAGTCGAGCTCATCGCCCCACCGTCTCCCGCAGGAACCTTGGTCCCTGGGCGAGCGTTGATGTCCGCGTGCTGCGCGTCTGGATGATCCAATGCGACCACGGCGTGACGCGCTCCCGGAATTTCCATATACGTTTCGTCTTGATCATTGCTGGCGCTTGTGATGAGGCCGTGTATCTATGCCTTTTTGTTTGGTTAAGTTCAAGTAAATTAGAGTAATTAACCATAATTATTAACATGGTTAAGGAAAATATGCAGAATTACCCTGAAGTTGAATGCCCCAATTGTTAATAGACATACTTAATTTTCGACAACAATATTACACCGGCTTGGCTACAAGCCTTGGCAGAAGTCGGCGGGCTCGTCTCGACTATTGCACGAATCCCAATAGCGGACCGTCATCGTGGAGCAGGGCGGCGGCTTCGACACCCGCATCGATCACGGGCTCGTCGGTGCAGATGAGCGCGCCGGCCACGCGCAATCCCTCCTCCAAATCGACGATGCAGACCCGGTAGGGCGCCAGATGCGTAAATACGCCGGGGGCGGCATGCACGACGGTGTGGCTGTAGAGGATGCCGCGGCCAGAGAGCTCGGCCCATTCGACCTCGCGCTCCCAGGAAAAGGGGCAGAAGGGTTTGGGCGGAAAGCTGAGACGGCCGGAGGTCTTGCCACGCGAGGTGACGAGGCGGCCCTTGGCGAGCGTCTCCCAGAAGATGGCCGTGAACTCCGAGACCCGCGGCGGATAGGGGCGTGCTCCGGCACGCCGGATCGTCTGCAGGGTCATCGGACGGCCTCGAATATGTGCACGAGCGCTGCGTTGTAATTCCCCAGCTCGGCCGCGATCATCCCCAGGCGGGCATCACTTATTTGCCGAGCGCCGGCGCGGCCGCGCAATTGCTCTGCAGCCTCAACGAAACTGTAGAGCCCGGTAACCCAGGGCGGATGGCCGCGGCTGAGGCAACCGCCGGACGAGCTGATCGGGATGCGCCCGCCGGGGCCGGTTTCGCCTGCGGCCGCGGCGGCGGCCCCGTGTCCGCGCGGCACCAGCCCGAACGCCTCGCTGGCAAGCACCTCGGTGATGGTGCAGGGAGCGTAGATCTCCGCAAAATCGAGATCGCCGGGCGCGATGCCAGCTTGTGCGTAGGCCGCCTTGCCCGCGGCCTCGGCGGCGACATAGGCGGTCATGTCGTTGGGGACCTCGTTGATCTGGTGGGCGCCCTCGTGGAAAAAGCCGCGGCCGCGCATGCGAAGATAGGGCGTGTCCAGGCTGCGGGCGACATCCTCCGATGCGAGCACGATGCACACCGCGCCATCAGCCCGGCCCGGCACCTCGAAGAGCCCCAAGGGCTCCACGATCATGCGCTGGGCGAGCACGTCTTCCAGGGTCAGCGGCGTGCGGTACTGGGCCAGCGGGTTCATCGCCGCGAAGGCCCGGCTCTTGACCGCGACGGAGGCGATATCGGCCCGGGTCGCGCCGGTGTCGTGCATGTAGCGCATCGCGTCCATCGCGTACCAGGAGATCGGCGTGAAGCCGAAGGGCGTGTGAAAATCGACATCGCCGGTGTGCCGCATGGTGTTGTCGAGATGCTCGGCGGTGGGGATCCCGGTCTCGAGATTGATACCAAGCGCGAGCGCGACCTGGGCCCGGCCGAGCATGATTTCGTTCGCGGCCTGGTCGAAGGCGAGCCCGCCGGTCATGCCGTTGCCGGTGACCTCCGCCAGCGTGGCTTTGGCGGGCAGGCGCAGATAGTTGGCCATGAAGGTGCCGAAATAGCGCTGGCGGGGATAGTCGCGCTCTAGCCCGAACACCATGGCGTCGATCATGGATTTGTCGACGCCGGCATCCGCCATCGCGTCGATCACCACCCCAGCCAGCAACTCGCGTTCGAGGGTCTGGAGATCGGCGTCGCGCGGCGCCTGATGGCGTCCGACGGGCAGGGCCGCGGCGCCAATGATGCAGGGGGTCATTGTCACATCATCAATCTAAGGGGCCGAGCGGGGCGAGGCGATGCGGCGATCTGACGCCGCGAGAAACCGAGCCTCTTGCTCGCTTGGCCGGCGACGGCGATCAGCCCTGATCGAGCTCGCTGTCCCAGTACAGAAAGTCGCCCCAGCTTTCGTGCAGGTAGTTCGGCGGGAAGCCGCGGCCGGCGCCCTGAAGCTGGTAGGTCGTGGGCTGGTCGGGGCGGTGCATCGGAAACATGTCGACCTCGCGCGGCAGCCGGTTGCCCTTGGTGAGATTGCAGCGGCTGCAGGCGGTGACCACGTTCTCCCAGCTCGTGCGGCCACCGCGCGAGCGTGGCACCACGTGATCGAAGGTCAACTCCTCGGCATAGCCCTCATGGGCGCAATACTGGCAGGTGAAGCGGTCGCGCAGGAATACATTGAACCGGGTAAAGGCTGGCCGGCGATGCGTGGAGACATATTCCTTCAGCGCAATCACGCTCGGCAGCTTGAACTCCTGGCTCGGCGAATGGACGACACGTTCGTATTCGGAGACGATGTTCACGCGGTCCAGGAAAACGGCCTTCAGCGCGTCCTGCCAGTGCCACAACGACAGCGGGAAGTAGCTGAGCGGGCGGAAATCCGCGTTCAGCACCAACGCATGGCAACGTTCGAGCGGCGGCTGCATGCCCCGTGGCTCCTCCGATTGCGGCCGGACCTTACAACAGGTTCCATAACGAAGTCATTACCGGGGGGAACCTGGCGCCGGCCGCGATTATCACATGAATCTTGGGCTTTTTGGCGACAATTCAAGCGCGCTGCTGGACTTGGGCTTGGACATGGGCTTGGACATGGGCTTGGGTTTGGCGGCGGCCGGCGGGGATGATGTCCGCGGAAAATCGGCCGGGAACCGGGGCCTCACGGATCAATCGGGGGAAATTTCCCCTTAGATCAAGATCGTCTCAGATCGCAACGATCTGAGACGTGAATCTTGATCTATCTCACATATTTCGAGCACCATTCACGCGTCACACTAGATCACTGTGATGCGATCGTGCTCTAGGCGAACCGTTCCGCGATGAACCGGCCGGCGACGGCGATGCCCTCGGGGTCGATGCCGTGGCCCAATCCCGGGCGCAGATGGGTCGCCACCGCGAACCCCGCCCCTGCGAGCGCGGCGCCGGCGCTTTCCATCGATCCGGCCGGCACGATCTCGTCCCGCTCGCCGTGGATCAGGACGATCGGCGGCCGCGACTTGGTCTCTGCTTCCAGCAAGTCCGCGCCGATCAGGCGGCCGGAATAGCCGACCAATGCCGCGATCTCAATGTCACGCCGCGGCGCGATGTGGAGCGCCATCATCGTGCCCTGGCTGAAGCCGACGATGGCAAGGCAGGACGGGGGCAGCTGGAAGGCCGCGAGCTGCGCGTCGATGAAGGCGTCGATCATCGGCGCCACCAGACGCACCTCGGCGAGAATGGTTTCCGGGCTGCGGTCGGCGAGGCTGAACCACTGGCGCCCGAAGCCCATGTCGCACGGGAAGGGCGCATGCGGCGAGACGAAGGCCGCCTCGGGCAGCAACTCGCCCCAATAAGGCGCAAGACCGATCAAATCGTCGCCGTCGGCGCCCCAGCCATGCAACAGCACCACGAGTTGCCTGGCAGCTCCGTCCGCGCGCGGCGCGGCGCTGGGGCCTTCGAGCGTGACGCCGCCAGTCATGGCGCAGCCTGCGATGCCGTCTTATCCGCCTTGCGCGACGCCGGCTTCATGATGACGTGATGATAATAGTGCCACAGCATGTGGGCGGCGGCGCCGCGCCAGGGCCGCCAGGCTTCGGCTATCTCCAGCACGCCCACCCGGTCGGGGCGCTCGGCAAGCCCTTTCATATGTCCAGCCGCGCTCATCAATGCGAGGTCGTCGGCGGGGAACATATCGGTGCGGCCGAGCGCGAAGAGCAGATAGACCTCCGCCGTCCAGCGCCCGATGCCCTTCAGCATCGTCAGGGTCTCGATCGCTTCTTCGTCGGCGAGGCGCGGCAGTTGCTCGAGCGTGATCCGGCCGGCGCCGATGTCGCCGGCAAGGCCCCGCGCATAGCTGATCTTTTGGCGGCTCAGTCCGGCCGCGCGCAGCGCCTCCTCGCTGGTGGCGAGCAGCGTTGCCGGGTCCAGCGGATCGACGGTGGCTGCGAGCCGGCCCCAGATGGCAGCGGCGGCGGCGATCGAGACCTGCTGGCCGACGATGGCGCGCAGCACCGCCTCGAACCCCGGCTCGCGCGAGCGCAATTCGGGATAGCCGAAGCGCGCAAGCGTGTCGGCCATGTCGGGATCGACGCCTGCGAGGCTCTTTATGTCGCGCCGCAGCGCAGTCTTGGTGTAGCGGGGCATGGGGTGCTCCCCATAGCGCAATCTGGCGGCGCAGGCCAGCGGGTACTATAGATGGTCGTCATGCGAAATATCTTATGACCGTCACCACCCGTTTTGCGCCGAGCCCGACGGGGCTTCTCCATCTGGGGCACGCCCATGCGACGCTGGTCGCCTGGGGGGCGGCGCGCATTGGCGAAGGCCGCTTTCTTTTGCGCATCGAGGATATCGACCAAGGCCGCTGTAAACCGGAGTTTGAAGAGGCGATCTATCGCGATCTGGCTTGGCTGGGGCTGGAATGGCAGACCCCGGTGCGCCGGCAATCGGATCATTTCGACGATTACCGCGAGGCGCTCAGCCGGCTCGCCGATATGAGCCTGCTCTATCCCTGCTTCTGCACGCGCGCTGACATCCGCGCCGAGATCGAACGCTCGGCGGCGGCGCCCCATGTGCCACAGCACAGCCCGGAAGGGCCGATCTATCCGGGCATCTGCCGTAGGCTCGAGCCCGCCGAACGCCAGCGGCGCATCGACCGGGGCGAGCCCCATGCGCTGCGTCTCGACGTTGTGCGCGCGACCCGGCTCACCGGCGATCTTACCTGGACCGACCGGCTGCGCGGCGAGCAGATCGCAACCCCGGAAATCTTCGGCGATGTCGTGCTGGCGCGAAAGGACGTGCCGTGCAGCTATCACCTCGCGGTCACGGTCGACGATGCGCTGCAGGGGGTGACGCTGGTGACGCGCGGCGATGATCTTTTGTTCGCCAGCCACATCCACCGTCTCCTGCAGGCGCTGCTTGGCCTTTCGACGCCCGAGTATCATCACCACGAATTGATCACCGACGCCGAGGGCAACCGCCTCGCCAAGCGCGACAAGTCGATCACCATCGATGCCCTGCGCGCGGCCGGCAAGAGCGCCGGCGAAGTGATCGGGATGGCGGGGTTCGGGGGATAGGCCGCGCGCGTATGTTGCGTCGCTTCGCGACGGACCCCTCACCCTAACCCTGTCCCCCAAGGGGAGAGGGAATTCAAGCGAGACCTTCCTTTTTCTCCCTCTCCGCCAAGGGGAGAGGGGATCACAGCGAGACCGTCATTATATTCCCTCGCCCCTCGGGGGAGAGGGAGGGGCCCGCGACCCGCGAGGGTCGTGGGAGGGTGGGGGAGCCTTTGTTTTTTTTCCGTACCGATCTCAGCCCGTCGCCATCGCCGGCAGGGCCCAGGGGCGCGCGGCTTCGAAGGCGGCGGCGGCGCGCAGCACCGTCTCCTCGTCGTGCAAAGAGCCGATGATCTGGAGGCCGGCCGGCAGGCCGTTGCCGCAGATGCCGCAGGGCACGGTGGCGGCGGGCTGGCGCGACAGGTTGAAGGGATAGGTCCAGGGGGTCCAGTCGACCCACTGCTCCTCGCCGGTCTTCTTGGGCGCCAGCTCGCCGACCTCGAAGGCGGTGACCGGCAGGGTCGGCATGACCAAGAGATCGTAGTCGTTCATGAAGGCGTGCAGCGCAAAGCCCATCGTCTGGCGGCCGTCGAGCGCGGCCACGTAATCGGCGCGCGTGATCCGCTCGCCGATCTCGATGCAGGCGATGAGGCCCGGATCCATCAGCGCTTTCTGCGCGTCGGTAAAGTCGCGCGCGAGATAGGCAGCACCTGCGAACCAGTGATTGGTGAAGATGTCGCCGGCGCCCTCGATCGGCGGGTCGGCGCGCTCGACCGTTGCGCCCAGCTCTTCCAGCAGCGTGACGGCGCTTTCCACATGACCAGCGATATCGGGTTCGACCGGGACGCCGCCGGGGGCCGGGGCGTAAGCGATCTTCAGGCTCTTGACGCCCTCGTCCAATCCTTGCGTGAAGTCGCGGCCGAGCGGTGGCAGGGCGTACCAGTCGCGCGGATCGGGCTGGGCCAGCACGGTCAGCATCAGCGCGCCGTCGCCCACCGTGCGGGTCATCGGCCCGACATTGGCAAGCGTGCCGAAGGGGCTTGCCGGCCAGGCCGGCACCACGCCGTAGGTTGCCTTGATACCAAAGAGCCCGGTCAAGCCCGCCGGGATGCGCACCGAGCCGCCGCCATCGGTGCCGATGTGGAGCGCGCCCATACCGGTGACGGTTGCCGCCGCCGCGCCGCCCGACGAGCCGCCGGGCGTCATGTCGGTGTTCCAGGGGTTGCGCGTGATCCCGGTGAGCGGGCTGTCGGTGACGCCCTTCCAGCCGAATTCCGGCGTCGTCGTCTTGCCGAGCAGCACCGCACCCGCTTCGCGTAGCCGCGCGGTGGCGGGGGCGTCGTCCTCCCAGGGCTGATCGGGATCGATGGTCTTGGAGCCGCGCAGCGTCGGCCAGCCCTTGGTCAGGACGATGTCCTTGATTGAGGTCGGCACGCCGTCGATCGGACCGGCGGGCTCGCCCTTGGACCAGCGTGCTTCGCTGGCTTTGGCCGCGGCAAGCGCGCTGTCTGCATCGACGAGGACGAAGGCGTTGAGCACGGGGTTCAGCTTGTCGATGCGCGCCAACGCGGCTTGGGTGGCTTCGACCGGCGAGGCCTTGCCTGCACGATAGAGCGCGACCAGCTCGGTCGCCGGTGCCAGCGCCAGGTCGGTCGTGCTCATGGTCGGTGCCCCCCGGTTTGTGGTCTTGTTGGTTGACGTCGACGGTAGCAAGCGTGGCTTGCGGCGTCTGCTCTTTTTAGGAGGAATGCTGGTGTTGTCCGTCATTCCCGCGAAAGCGGGAATCCAGAGAAGACGGGCGCGCTTCATGCCGGCATCCCTGGACCCCCGCTTTCGCGGGGGTGACGAAATGACAACGGAGCCTTGCGCCGCCGGCTACTGCCGCAGCCCGCGCACGATCTCCAGATAGTCGGGGTCGTCGGGCGGGATGAGGCCGTGGCGGACCAGGAAGTCGATGATGACGAGGTTGCAGTTGAATTTGAACCGGATCGTGTTGGCGACCGTCTCCATGACCTGCTCGATCGGCCACAGCTCGAAACGCTCGATCTCGCCATCGGTGTTCCTTGGCACGAAGTCGGCGGGCAGTTCGAGGTCGTAGCAGAACTGCACGTCGGGCTTGAGGCCCTCGGGTGATTCCGCGCGGTAGGTGATGGCGCCGACCGGGGTTGCCAGGATCGCCAGCTCGCGCGGGATCGCCGCTTCCTCCGCGCATTCCTTGATCAGATTGTCCTGGAGCGTGATGCCCATCGGCTGGCCGCCGGCGACCATGTTGTCGAGCATGCCTGGAAAGGTCGGCTTGTCCTTGGCGCGGTGGCCGATCCACATCTCGATACCGCCCCCGCGGCGCACGAAGCCGTTCATGTGGACACCATAGGCGCGCACGCCGAAAGCCGGCACGGCGGCGCGTTCCAGGGCCATCAACGGCTCGGCGGTGAAGTGCGTTGCGACCGAATAGAGCTCGCCCCGTGGGGCCGAGATCGCGCCATCATGGGCCAGCGCTGCGACAACGGGCAGCATCGCCGCACTGCGGTCCTCGAAGCTGGCGAGGTCCGGATTGAGGATCACCGCCTCGCGGGTCACATCGAAGGTGTCGCGGAAATACTTGAGGCGCGCGGCGGTGTCGGTACGGACGAAACCCACCTGCGCGCCGGCGATGATGATCGGCCGGAAGCGGCGAAGGTTGGCGCGATTGCAATCGTGGATGCGGTCGAGAAAGGACATCTGTGCCGGTCGATACGGGCCTGGCAGGATAGCCGGTGCCGAACGACAGACATAACGCATCCGCGCCCGCGCGCGAAGCGCCTGGCCGGCCTGCCGCGGGCCGATCCTGGAAAAATACGAGATGAAAACGGCAGATCTGTGACGCCGGTCACATCCGGCGGGGCCGATTGTCCTTATGGTTACTCCCAGATGCGGCGGGCGCTTTCGCCCGGTGTCCCGCCAGCCCGTTTAAAAAAAAAGGATCGAACAATGCGCAGACTCACTATCCCCCTGGCTCTCCCCCTCGCCATGGTCGCCGCGATCGGCCTCGGCGCCTGTTCGCAGACCAGCCAGCGTGTTGGCGGCGGCGCCGCGATCGGCGCCGGTGTCGGTGTGGTCGGTACCGCCCTCACCGGCGGCTGCATTCCTTGCGGTGCGGCGATCGGTGCCGGCGCCGGTGCAGTCGGTGGCTACATCTACGACCAGCACAAGAAAGGCAGGCTTTAGGCCCGAGGACCGCCGTCCACGGCCTAATCCGGCGCCCCGGCCGCCCTCTCTCCGGCCGGGGCGTTTTTGCGCGCCCGTAGTCAAAACCTGGCGATCGTCTTAGAGTCGCTCACCGACTAGCTTCAGTGGGGCGGCGATGGGCGGAGACACCACGGTAGCGACGACATGCTGGGAATGCGGCACGCTGTGCGGCGCGCTCGTCACCGTGCGCGACGGCCGCGCGGTCAAGGTCGCGCCCAATCCCAAGCACCCTGCCTCCAAGGGCGCCTTTTGCGTCAAGGGCATCCGCGCGCTTCCCGAATGGACCTACAACGAAAGCCGCCTCCGCCATCCGCTGATGCGCGACGGCCCGCGCGGCTCCGGCCGGTGGCGGCAGGTCTCCTGGGACGAAGCGCTCGACGCGATGGCCGACGGGATGGCGAAAGTCCGCGCAGAGCACGGGCCGCTGGCGCTCGCGGGCGCGGTGTCAGGCGGCTTCTTCCCGCGCGGGCCGGTGGTGGCCTTCCTCATGCGATCGATGGGCTCGCCCAACTGGATGATCAACCAGGATCTCTGCGGTGGTTGCCGGGGCGTCAGCGACATGGTGACGGGGCTGACGATCACCGGCGGCGAGGATATCGAGAATACGCGCTGCGCACTCATTGTCGGCCGCAACCCCCAGGCCGCCGATCCGATCCAATGGCAGGCCCTGCAGCGCGCCAAGGCGAGCGGCGCCAAGATCGTGGTCATCGATCCGGTACGCGCGCCCGCGGCGGGCATGGCCGATCTCCATCTGCGGCCGAAGCCGGGCACCGATGCTGCGATCGGATTGGCGATGATGCATGTGCTGATTGCCGAAGAGCGACACGACCGGGACTTCGTTGCGCGCTGGTGCCACGGCTTCGACGCGTTGGCGGCGCGCGTGGCCGAATACCCGCCGGCGGTGGCGGCCGAGCTTACCGGGGTCGCGGCCGACGATATCGAGCGCGCGGCGCGGCTCTATGGCGATGGCCCGTCGAGCTTCATTTCGGGTCATGGCATCGACGCCTTTTCCGCCGGTGTGCAGACCTTCCGTGCCTTTCATTGCCTGGTCGCGATCAGCGGCAATCTCGACCGGCCCGGCGGCAACCGGCGGGCCAAGAAGCCGGCCGGCTTCCGCACCCATATGGAGCTGCTGCACGACCCCGCCTTCCAGCTCGACGAGGCGGTGGCCCAGCAGGCGATCGGCGCGCCAGAGTTTCCCCTATGGGCCGGGCCGGACGGCTGGCAGGCGGCCTGCCACAACCCCTCGGTGATCGAGGCGATGCTGACCGGCGACCCCTATCCGGTGCGCGCGCTCTATGCCAGCGGGGTCAATATCGTCGTCACCTACCCCGATGCGCGGCGCACCATCGCGGCGCTGAAGTCGCTCGATTTCTACGCCGTGGCGAGCCAGACCATGACCCCGACCGCGGCCTATGCCGACATCGTGCTACCCAAGACGACGACGCTGGAGGAAGAAGAGGTGTCGCTGCATGTCGGGGGGCCGTGCATCACCTATACCGCCGCGATTGGGCCGCGCCAGGGCGAGGCGCGTTCGGACCTGGAGATCGCGCGCGGCCTCATCGACCGGTTGCAGACGCGCGGCGCCATCGAGCGCGACCTCTTCCCCTGGGCCGATCATGCGGCCTTCAACGATTTCCTGCTCGGCGACAGCGGCATCGACCGCGCCGCGCTCGTCGAAACCGGCTATGCCACTTATGACTATGCGCTGGGTGATTTCGAGAACCAGATCTTCCGCACGCCGACGGGCAAGGTCGAGCTTTATTCCGAACGCCTGGCCCAACACGGGCTCGACCCGCTGCCCGGCTTCCTGGCTCCGGCGGGCGAGGCGCTGGACGATGATCGCTTCCCGCTGCTGCTGCTGACCGGCGCGCGCGAGAAGACCTATCACCATTCGCGCTTTCGCGATCAGGCCTGGGCGCGCAAGGTCACGCCCGATCCGTGGCTCAAGATCCATCCCGCGACGGCGGCGGCGCTTGGCATCGCCATGGATGACTGGGTTTCGGTCGAAGTGGCCGGCGGAAGCGGCCGCTGCCGGCTGCGCGCCAAGCTCACGGAGGACGTGGAAGCGGGTGTGGTTTCCACCGGCATGGGCTGGTGGCTGCCCGAGGCGGACGGCCCCGAGCACGGCGCGCTCGACGTCAATATCAACGGCGCGATGTCCTACGGCCCGCCCTACGATCCGGCGGCGGGCTCGGCGAATACGCGCGGGCTGCGCTGCCGGGTGACGCGGCTGGCGGCTGAGGCGATCGCCGCGGAGTAAGGGCGCTCACGTTACCCACCCGTCATCCCCGCGAAAGCGGGGATCCAGAGAAGCCAGCAAGATGGGCGCCCTGTGATCGCTGGATTCCCGCATTCGCGGGAATGACGAATTGGGCAAAAAGCCTGCCTACCCCCCGAACGCCTTCACCCGGGCTTCGGTTTCCGGATCGAGCGCGGCGGCGATGGTGGCGGTGGTCTCCAGCGCCATCGCGCCCTCGGCGTCGAGATGGCAGGCGCGGTTGACGACGCGCTTGACGTTGCAGGCCTGCTCGTACGGCAGCGCGGCCAGGCGTTCGGCCGTTGCCTGGGCCTCGTCGAACAGTTGAGCGTCGGGCACGACCTTCCAGGCGATGCCGAGTTCGAGCGCCGTCTCGGCGTCGAAGCGCTCGCCGAACAAGATCAGCTCCTTGGTCTTGTGCAGCCCCGCCAGTTTCGGCAGCAGCGTGGTGACCGCGCCGGTGACAAAGAGGCCGAGATTGATCTCGGGAAAGAAGCCGCGGGCGCCGGCGCCCCAAATCGGCAGATCGCAATTGATCGCCCATTCAAGCCCGCCGCCGACGGCCCAGCCATGGATCGCGCCGACGACCAGCTTGTCGCCCAGCACGATCTTGCGGGTCACGTCCTGCAGGCGTTCGATCATCGCATCGACCTGCGCCTTGTCGCCGAGCTGGTCGTCGAATTCCTTCAGATCGTCGCCGGCGCAAAAGGCGCGGCCGGCGCCGCGAAAGACGATGACCTTGGTGGCGTCGTCCGCCATCGCCTCGCCGAACGCATCATTGAGGTCGATCACCAACTGGTTGCTAATCGCGTTCAGCCGCTCCGGCCGGTTGAGCGTGATTGTACGCACATCTGCATTTCGCTCGGAAAGCACGGTCGTCATTTCGGATCCTCCCTCTTTTGCAGCAGTATAGGGCGGGACCCGAGGAGCGAACATGGCGCGTAAGCCCAGACAGTCTATACGCGAAGCCTGGCAGGAACAGCAGGCCAGGATGGCGGCGCTACGGGCCGATCCCGGATCGCCCACGGCGCGGCGCAAAGCACGGATCGGCGGGCTGGTGATGATCGGGGCCGGGCTGGTGCTGGGCGGCGCCATGGCGGTCGGTTTCTGGCAGGCGGGCCGGGTATTTGTCTGGCTTGCGGCGGTGCCGCTGGCGCTCCTTGGCGTGGGTTTCTGGCCGCTTGTCACTGGCAAGCTGCCAGCGGGCCGAAATCGCCGAACCCGCTAACACCCGGCGGTTAATGAAACGGCCGCCCGCGCCGGATCGGCGGGCGGCCGCGTTCACACGATCAAGTGCGGGTCGCTATTTCTTTTGCGCTTCGACCTCGAGCCAGATCTCGACCTGGTCGCCGATTCCCTTCAGCGCGTATTTCATGCCCCAGTTGCTGCGCATGATCTTGGTCGAGGCCGAAAAGCCGGCGGTCGGGATCTTATTGTATCCAGGCAGCGGGTTTGGGCCCATCCGGTTGAACGTGACGTCGAGAGTGACCGGCTTGGTCACGCCGAGCAGCGTTAGGTTGCCGTGGATCTTGCCGGTCTTGGCGCCGGTTTTCTCGATTCGGGTGGAGACGAACTTCATCTCCGGAAATTCCTTGGCGTTGAAGAAGTCGGGCGAGCGCAGATGCTCGTTGCGCTTCTTGTGGTTGCTGTCGACGCTCGCCGTCTTGATGACGACGCTCACCGAACTCTTGGTGATGTCCGCCTGGTCGAAGACGATATTTCCCCTGACGTCGTTGAAGCGAACCTGCAACCGCGAGTAACCGATATGCATGACGCGGAAATGCGCGCTGGCGTGGTCGGGGTCGATGGTCAGCTTGTCCGCGGCGCCTGCCGGCAGGGTCGTCAAGATTGTGGCGGCTGCGAGCGCGCCGAATATCGTTTTGAACTTCATGGGTGGTTTCCTTTTGCTTGGGAGGGAGGGGATGGTGAGATTTCGAGGGGGTACTAGTAGCCGCTGCCCGAATCGCTCGAGAGCGCCGCCACGACAGCGCCGGCCGCGGCCGGGATCGCGACGATCGCGCCATAGAGAAAGGGATTGAGCAGCCTGCCGGCCTTGCCCTTCAGCGCCACGCGCCGGGCGAGAAAATCTGCCGCGAATACGAGCAGGATCAAAGCCAATGCCCACTTGCTGACCCTGCCCGCGAAAAGCGCCATCACCGCGACGAGCACGATGAGCGCACCCGCCGCGCCGAACGCGCCGGTACCGCCGAAGCCGAACGTCTCGCCGCGCAGATAGCCGATGTAAGCCAATAACAGAAATCCGGCGGTCGCAAAGGCCAGACCGATCGAGAGCTGCGACAGCGAGGCCGAGGCGCCGAACAGCGCCGCCAGCCCCGCACCGGTCGCGGCGACGAAGACCATGATCGCGGGAGAGAGCGCGTGACGGGGGTCGGCCTCGACATCGGCCTGGCGCGCGGCGGCCGCAACGCGCCAGAACACCAGGATCGATCCCGCGAAAAGCGCCAGCACTGTGAGGAGGTCGCCGATTCCGGGGCCGGCGCTGATCGTGCGCCAGGCGAGCCAGAGGAGCGCGATCGCGGGGAAGGTGAAACTGAAGGCGTGGCCCGCCTTGCGTCCGCTCCCCGTGAGGTCGATCGCAAGACCGGCCACCAGACCCAAGAGGGCGAGATAGAAGACCTTCTGGCTTGAAGCGGGGGGCGGAAAAGCGGGAATGCCCAGCAGGTTCCAGTAGCAGGCCAGGAAACCGAGCCCGGCAGCGGCCACCGCAAGCAGCCGGCCCCTTTGCGCGCCGAGCGCGAAGCGGATCACCACGGCCAGCACCAGCGCCGCCACGAATGGCAGTCCGGTGCTTTGCACGATCGGATCTTGCAACAAGGACTGCATCGCCGCCGTTGCCACTCCTTGCGGGCGCTTGAAGGCTGGGCGCCCTGTTCATCCTTCGCGCGCCCACAACGGCGTCGGCCGACCCTCCGCGAAACAGCCGCTGATAATGGCGAAGCCGGCCTGCCGCGGCCATTGCGGCGGGCATCACATTTCTGTGATCCCGCGTCGTCTTCCAGCTCAGACAGCGCCTGTGGCGTCGCTCGTAAAGGGGCTGGATTCGTCGAACGCCGTGACAATACCGCCAAAGCAAATGCGCCGCGCATTGTTAACCATGTATTTTCCTTCAACTTGCAAATCGGTAACGTTTTATTCATTATTATTTAAAATTAAAGAATATAAAGGGTGCTGGCCAAATTGGCCGCGCCGGGAGCGCAAATTGAGCAGCGGGCAATCGCGCAAGCGGTCTCGAACAAAGGACACAAACGCGGCGGCCAAACGCAAGCACAGGCTGCCCAGCGGATCGGTGCTGCGCGACTGCTATCGCATCAAGCGGGTGCTCGGCATTGGCGGCTTTGCGATCACCTATCTTGCCTACCACACCGGCCTTGAGCAGCCGGTCGCGATCAAGGAGTACCTGCCCGACAACCTGGCGCTGCGCACCGAGGACAGCATCACCGTGCGGCCGCGGCTCGGCGAGGAGCAGAAGTTCAAATGGGGCCTCTCGCGCTTCACCAGGGAAGCGCGCCTGCTGGCCCAGTTCAGCCATCCGGGGATCGTGCCGATCACCGACCTGTTCGAGGCCAACGGCACGTCCTACATGGTCATGGAATATGTCGAGGGCGAAAGCCTGGCCGAGCTTCTGGAGCGCAGGAAGACGCTCGATGAAGACGAGATGCGCGATATCTTCGAGCCGATCCTCGATGCGCTGGAAGAGGTCCACGCCCAGGGCATCCTGCACCGCGACATCAAGCCCGCCAACATCGTGGTTCGCGAGAACGGCAGCGCGGTGCTGCTGGATTTCGGCTGCTCGCGCCACACGATGGGCGAGCGAAACCAGAACCTGACGGTCGCCCTGACGCCTGGCTACGCGCCGGGCGAGCAGTATTCGAGCAAGGGCAAGCAGGGCCCGTGGACCGACATATACGCGGTGGGGGCCTCGATCTATCGGGCGATCTCGGGCTTCCATCCGCCCGAAGCGCCCGACCGCCTGCTGAGCGATGAGTTCTCGCCCTTCGCGGAGCTGATCGGCGAGGGCTACAGCGCCGCCTTGCTCAACGCGCTCGACTACGCATTGGCGGTCAAGCCCGAAGAGCGGCCGCAGGACGTCACGGCGTTTCGGCGCATGTGGTCGGGCGAGGCCATCGGGCCAGCGACAGTGGTGCCGTATATCCAGGAGGAGGCGCTGGCGCCCATTGTCAACCGTGCGCGGCCGGCGGCGAACTGGACGAGCCGGGTGCAGGGCACACTGACGGCGACCATATTCGCGGCGCTGATCGGCGCTGGTTATCTCACTTGGACCGAATACAAGGAGGCTCAGGCGGTCTACCGCGTGGTCGCCAAGCACGGCGACAGGATGCAGCTCGAGGCCACGCGCATCGCCAGTGAGCGCGCAAGACTGCACGCGGCAATCGCGCGCCGCGAAAAGATCGTCGAGACGATCCGCGCGGAAAAAGAAAAGGAAAAAGAGAAGCAAGCGAGCGCGGCGGCGGCGGGGCCACGCCGGAAGACGAAGCAGAGCGCCCAGCGGCCGGAACAGGTACTGCCGGCGGAAAAGAAACAGCCCTATTGCCGGGATGTCGGCGGCTACGAGGCTTACATGAAAAGAACCAGCCAGGTGTGCAAGCTCTACTGACGCGCACCCGCCACCCGGGGGCCCTCCCCCTCAAGGGGGGTGGGAGTTCGTCGTCTGCGAACAATGGCCACTAAACGGAAAATGCTCTAGCCGGCCTCGGGCCCTTCGCCCGGGCCTTTGAGTTCGACCGCGTTGCCCTCGGGGTCCTTCAGATAGATCGACTGGCCATAGCCGTCGGCGCCGTAGCGACGGCCGATTTCACCAGGTGCCACGCCGTGCGCCATCAAATGGTCGAGCAGCGCGGCCTCATCCCAGGGCCGGATCGACAGGCAGAAATGGTCCATGTTGTGCGCTTGCGTGCCCGGCGGCGGGCCGCCCTCGCGGCCCAGCTTGCCGGCCACATCGACGATGTCGATCAGGCCCGAGCCGGCACGCAGCTGGGTGAGGCCGAATTCGTCCTGTACTTTCTCGACCGGACAGCCGAGCACGTCGCGATAGAAGGCGACCATCGCGGACACACCCTTGGCGCGGATGACGATGTGATCGAGGCCGAGAATTGTGAACATGGTCGCTAATGTGGGTCGGGTTGCGCGTGCCGGCAATTAGCCGGAGGCCAAGTCGCGCGTAGTTAAGCGGGTCGAAGACCCCTACGGCGTCACCACGACGCGGCCGACGATCTTGCCGTCGCGCAGATCCTCGACCATCTGGGCGACATCCGCCAGCGGGCGTTCGGCGACCGGCATCGGCTTGACCTTGCCGTCGCGGACCAGCGCCATCAGCGCGGCCATCTCGTCGGGCCGGCCGGTATAGGAGCCCTGGATGCCCATGTTCTTCAGCGGCAGCATCGGCAGCGCCATGCGCAGCTCGCCGCCCATCAGCCCGACCATTACGGCAAGCCCGCCCTTGGCGACGGCGCCGGTGGCGAATTTCGCCGAGGCATCGTTGCCGACGAAGTCGACCACCGCCGGGGCGCCGCCGCGGGTCAGCTTGGCGACCTGCTTGCCGGCGTCCGCCTCGCGGCTGTCGATGAGATGAGCGGCGCCCGCCGCCTTTGCCGCCTCGAGCTTGGCGGGATCGATATCGGCGACGATGATCTCGGTATCCATGATGGCTTGCGCGATCATAACGCCGGCAAGGCCAACCCCGCCGGCGCCGACGATGAGGAGGAAGCTGCCTTGTGCGCGGGACTGCACCTTCTTCAGCGCGCCAAACGCCGTGAGCCCCGAACAGGCATAAGTGCAGGCGAGCGAGGCCGGCGCGTCGCCGTAGTCGTGGAGGTAGCGCGGGTGGGGCACCAGAACATGATCCGCGTAGCCGCCGTCGACATTGACGCCGAGCGCCGCCGGCCGGTTGCAGAGCTGCTCGTCGCCGCGTTGGCACGTCGCGCACTCGCCGCAGCCGATCCAGGGATAGACCACGCGGCTGTCGCCGACCGAAACGCCCGACGCCCCACTTGAAGCATCGGGCCCGAGCGCCACCACCTCGCCGACGATCTCGTGGCCGAGGGTGAAGGGCAGCGCCTGCTGGCTGCCGCGCGTGTCGAGCCTGCGCTCGCCGCCGAGGCCGAAATAGCCTTCCCAGAGATGGACGTCGGAATGGCAGACGCCGCAGGCGCCGACCTTGATGAGGACCTGGGCCCCCTCGGGCGTCGGCGTGGCGTGTTCGTGCGCGGTGATCGGGCCGCCATGCTCGTCGAACTGGTAGGCTTTCATGGGACTGCGTTCCCCCGGGGACGATGGACCGCCGCTTGTATCGCGCGGGCGGCGGGGAGCGTCAATGGGGGTGGGGGCGGGTTCTGCGCGTTGCGGTCATCCTTCGAGGCTCGCCCTCACCCTGAGGAGCCGCCGCAAGGCGGCGTCTCGAAGGGCGCATGGCGCCTCAAGCGTCCGAGCCAGTAGAAGCTGCGCTCGACTGCCCATCGCCGTGGCCGCGGCTGGAAGCCTTTGACGCCCTTGGGGCGCTGGACGATCTCCACGATATCCGCGATGATTGCCATGAGGTCGTAATCCTTGGGCGTGAAAACCGCCGCCAGGCCCGCCGTCTTGAGCGCTTCGGCGTCGGCGGATGGGGCTGGTGCCCGCCCTTTCATGGTTCGAGACGCGCCGCTCGCGCGGCGCTCCTCACCGTGAAGCTTTGAGGGTGCCAGGATTGTTGGCACCAATCCGGGCCCTTCATTCCGAGGAGCCGCCGGAGGCGGCGTCTCGAGGGATGGCTGAGGAGCCGCCGGAGGCGGCGTCTCGAAGGATGGATGACGCTCGCCGGCGCGGCCAACCACTGGATACGCCCATGACCAAGGAACACCGCTACACCGCCACCACCATCTGGTCGGGAGCGACGACGGGCTACAAGGACTATGCCCGCGCCCACGAGATCCGCATCGATGGCAAGCCGCCGATTGCGGCCTCGTCCGACGCGGCGCTGGGCGGCGACGCGGGCCGCATCAATCCCGAGGACATGCTGGTCGGTGCGCTCTCGTCATGCCACATGCTCTGGTATCTGCATTTGTGCGCCGTGAAGGGCGTGGTCGTCACCCATTACGAGGACGCCGCCCAAGGCGTGATGATCGAGGAGCCCGGCAAGGGCCGCTTTACGCAAGTGACGCTGCGGCCGGTCGTGATGATCACGGCGGAAAGCGACGCCGCGCTCGCCAAATCGCTGCACGAGCGCGCGCATCGCGAATGCTTCATCGCCAACTCGGTGAACTTCCCGATGAAGTGCGAGCCTGTGATCGCCAAGGCGAAGGCGGCGTAGGGCGGCGCAACGCGCCTCTACGCCTCTACCACCATTGTCACCCCGGCCACAGAGCCGGGGTCTATGCGGCGCTTGCAACCCGGTACCGGCCGCCATTCGTCCTCGCGCGACCGATGGACCCCGGCTCGGCCTACGGTCGTCCGGGGTGACGCTGCGGTGGGTGGAGCCTAATTCCGCCGCTCCAGCAGCCCGCGCGCGATCACCTGCGCCTGGATCTCGGCGGCGCCCTCGAAGATGTTGAGGATGCGGGCGTCGCAGAGCACGCGGCTGATCTCGTATTCCTGGGCGTAGCCGTTGCCGCCGTGGATCTGCAACGCGTTGTCGGCATTGGCCCAGGCGACCCGCGCGGCGAGCAGCTTGGCCATCCCCGCCTCGATGTCGCAGCGCCGGCCTGAGTCCTTCTCGCGGGCGGCAAAATAGGTGAGCTGGCGGGCGATCTGGGTTTCCACCGCCATCCAGGCGAGCTTGCCGGCAACGCGCGGAAAATGCGCGATCGGCTTGCCGAACTGGATGCGCCCATGCGCGTAAGCCAGGCCCAGCTCCATCGCGTTCTGGGCGACGCCGACGGCGCGCGCGGCGGTTTGTATGCGCGCCGCTTCGAACGTCACCATGAGCTGCTTGAAGCCCTCGCCCTCGACGCCGCCGAGCAAAGCGTCGGCCGGCACTTCAAAGCCGTCGAAGGCGATCTCGTATTCCTTCATGCCGCGATAGCCGAGCACGCCGATCTCGCCGCCGCTCATGCCTTTCGCCGGAAACGGATCGGCGTCGCTGCCGCGCGGCTTGGGCGCGATGAACATCGACAGCCCGCGATAGCCTTCGTCGGGCGCCCCGGTGCGCGCCAAAAGCGTCATCACATCGGCGCGCGCACCGTGCGTGATCCAGGTCTTGTTGCCGGTGACCTTGTACGTGTCGCCGTCTTTCACCGCCCGGGTGCTGAGCGCAGCAAGATCGGAGCCGGTATTGGGCTCGGTGAAGACCGCCGTCGGCAGCACCGCGCCGCTGGCGATGCGCGGCAGCCATTCGGCCTGTTGCGCCTGCGTGCCGGCTAGACGAATGAGTTCGGCCGCGATCTCCGAGCGCGTGCCCAGCGAGCCGACGCCGATATAGCCGCGTGACAGCTCCTCGGTGACGACGCACATCGCCACCTTGCCAAGGCCAAGCCCGCCCGCATCCTCCGGCACCGTGAGCCCGAAGACGCCGAGCTCGGCCAGCTCCTCGATCAGTTCGATCGGGATCAGCGTGTCCTGCAGATGCCAGTCATGGGCGTTCGGCCGCACCTTGTCCTCAACGAAGCGGTGGAACTGCTCGCGCATCATCCGCAGCGTCTCGTCGCCCAGCCCCGCCGCGCCGAAATGCCCATCGGCGATAAGGCCGGCGATGCGCATCCGCGCGGCATTGGTGTTGCCTGCCGTGATCAGCGTCTTCACCGCCGGCACCGCGAAGGCGACGAGTGCATCGGGTCCAAGTCCCATATCGGATGGCCGCACCACCTCGCCCTGGCTGATGGCGATGCCGCCTCCGAGCTGGGCCAGATACTCGCCGAAGGCGGCCTGCAGGATGAGTTGTTCGAGCTCGCCAAAGCGGCCGTCGGCCTCGAGCCGCTCGGCCCAACCGAGCATGGCCTTCAGGCCCGCGACATAGGTCCGCATCCAAGCATAGCCGTGTGCGGCGAACTGCTCGGCCTCGAGCGCCGCGGCATTGATCTTGCCGGCGTCGCTGACGCGGCCGCCGACCGCGCCGCGCGCGGCATCCGCCAGCGCCTCGGCCGCTGCTGCCGCCTGGCCGCAGGTCTCGATCAAATTGCCGAGGATCGGGCTTTCGCCTCCAGATGCATGCGGGGCCGCCGCTTGGTTCATTATCCGCCCCTGTTCCCTGCGTTCACTTGCCGGTAGAGCAACACCAGATTGACGCGCCGTTGTTCCCTCCCTCTCTGAAGAGGGGGAGGGGATTTATCGCTGCATGCAAATCAATATATCGGTTCAACCGCTAGCCGCGCTCAACCGGGCAGTCGAGCCCTTTCCAGAAGGGCGTTGCGGCCGGATGAATATTGTCCGCCGGCAGATGCTTCAGGATATGCGCCTGGTTGGCCGCGCCCCGTCCGCCGCGCTCGACGGTTTCGGCGGCGATGCGCACGCCGCCCTTGCCGGATTTGAGGTTCATGCGGATCGGCACGAAGCGCGCGGCGACGATGCCGAGCTTGCCCGCGCGCTCGGGCTCGGGCGTCAAGCCGATCAGCCCGATCACCGAGCTGCGCCGCGGCACACCGAGCTGATTGGAGACGAAATTGCCGAGCGAATAGATCACCAGCCCTTCGCGCCCGTCGCTGGTGACATGGCGCTCCCAGGGCTGCATGACGTGGGGATGGCTGCCGATCACCGCCGTCGCGCCCGCCTCAAGCGCCTCGTAGGCGAGCGCGCGCTGCTGCTTGGTCGGCCAGTGCCGGTATTCGGCCCCCCAATGCGGGGTCAGCATCACCGCGTGGATGTCCTCGCGTGCGGCAAGCTCGCGGATCGTCTCCAGCACCACCGCGCGCTGCTTGTAGCAAAGGAGCACCTGCTTGGCCCGGTCGCGGATATCGTTGGTCCCGTAGGTACAGGCGAGCCAGGCGATGTTGTGCGTGCCGACCGCGCTCTTGACTTGCGTCACCGCGTACCATGGCGTCTCCGGCCGCTCGCGGTGGCGGGTGCCGGTGTATTTGAGCCCGGCCGCCTCGAGCGCCTCGATGGTGCGGTCGACGCCGAGCGCGTGGCGGTCGAGCGAATGATTGTTCGCCGTCGAGACGACGTCAAATCCGCCTGACTTCAGCGCCTCGGCAAGCTGGGGATGGTAGTTGAAGGTCGGATAGCCGCGATAGACATGACCGTCATAGCGCACGCTCACGGGCTTCTTGACCGAACGACCGCCGGGGGCGACGTCGCGCGCGGCGGGGCCTTCAAGGTTGCCGTAGGTCACGTCGGCGGCCTGCAGCAGGTCCTTCAGATCCGCCCACAGATCGGCGTAGCCGTCGGGATGCTTGGCCGCGATCTTCTGCAGCCGGTCGTGCAGCAGTACATCGCCGACCGCCGCCACGGTCAGCACCTTGTCGGCGCTGAAGGGATGCGAAAAGCGGATCATCGGCGGTGGCCCCTTGCGCGGTTTGTCGCCCTCGCCGAGAGCGGAGACCGCCACGTCTTTCGGCAAGCGGCAGGCGGCTTCGCTCTGCGCGCCCGCTGGCCCGCCCGCAGCCATGAGCGCACAAGCCAGCGCCGATCCCAGCAGTGCCTCTGCCAGACCTGTGCGACGCGCTCTGCGGGGCTGCACGCCGCTGCGATACTGCTCATCCATTCGACCCTCTGCCCGATCGCCAACCCCTAATGCACAAACTAGGCTGCTCACGCCTCGACCGCGTCCTCGAAGGTCCGCAAGCCCGGGCGCTTTGCCTGTACCAGCACCGCCATATTGCCGGGCTTGTGCTCGTTGCGCATCATCTTCATATGCGCGCGCGGGATCTCGTGCCAGGGAAAGAGCTCGGACATGCAGGGGTCGATCTGCCGCGCCATGACCAGGCGGTTGGCCTGGGCGGCCTGCTTCAGATGCGCAAAATGGCTGCCCTGGATGCGCTTCTGGTGCATCCAGACATAGCGCGCATCGAAGGTGATGTTGTAGCCGGTGGTGCCGGCGCAGAAGACGACCATGCCGCCGCGCTTGACCACGAAACAGGAGACCGGGAAGGTCGCCTCGCCCGGATGCTCGAAGACGAAGTCGACATTGACGCCTTTGCCGGTGTGCTCCCAGATCGCGGCGCCGAACTGCCGCACGCCCTTAAACCACGCTTTGTATTCTTCGGAGTTCACCGGCGGCATCTGGCCCCAGCAATCGAACTCCTTGCGGTTGACGACGCCGCGCGCGCCAAGCTGCATGACGAAATCGCGCTTGTCGTCGTCGGAGATGACCCCGATCGCGTTCGCGCCGGCAGCGGCGCAGATCTGCACCGCCATCGAGCCGAGCCCGCCCGAAGCGCCCCAGACCAGCACGTTATGGCCCGGCCGCAGGATATGCGGGCGGTGGCCGAACAGCATGCGCCAGGCGGTCGCCAGCACCAGCGTGTAACAGCCGCTTTCCTCCCAGGTCAGATGCTGGGGCCGCGGCATCAATTGCTGGGCCTGGACGCGGGTGAACTGGGCAAAGGATCCGTCCGGCGTCTCGTAGCCCCAGATACGCTGCGAGTTGGAGAACATCGGATCGCCGCCGTTGCACTCCTCGTCTTCGCCGTCATCCTGGTTGCAGTGGATGACGACCTCGTCGCCGATCTTCCAGGCGTGCACCTTGTCGCCGACCGCCCAGACGATCCCGGAGGCGTCGGAGCCGGCGACATGGTAGTCGGCCTTGTGCACGTCAAAGACCGAAATCGGCGTGCCGAGCGCGGCCCAGACGCCGTTGTAGTTGACGCCGGCGGCCATCACCATGACCAGCACGTCGTGGCTGTCGAGGACCGGCACATCGACGGTTTCGACCTGCATCGCCTGGTCGGGCTCGCCGTGGCGCTCGCGCCGGATCGCCCAGGCATACATCTGCTTGGGCACATGGCCGAGCGGCGGGATCTCGCCCATCTCGTAGAGATCCTTGCGCGGCCGCTCATCGGCCTCGAATTCGACAACCTTGGCCGCTTCACTCATCGCAGCGTCTCCTTTGCCGGCCGCTTCCGGGGGTGGCGGCCTCGCGAATGCAAGGCGCTGCCCGGCAAAACCACAGGCATTGTCAATCATTCACCCCTAATGTTGCCTTAGGGATTTATTGTCTTCTAGCGCTTCACAGGTTATATTGCAACGCACAATACGTCAGAATGTTTCCCTCATTAGCCCTAGTTTGTAACTTTATGTCTGAAAACCAATCTATTTCGACATTTCTGCCAAGACTTGCGGCCAAACCGCTCGTGGGGATGCGCGCATGAGCGCCAAGAAACGCAACGACGCTGCGGCGCACAAGAACGGTATTGGCCCAACCAGCCGCGACCGGCCTTGGCTCATCCGCACCTATTCCGGCCATTCCTCGGCGGCGGCTTCCAACGAACTCTATCGGAAGAACCTTAAGGCTGGGCAAACCGGGCTTTCGGTCGCCTTCGATCTGCCGACCCAGATGGGCTATGACAGCGACCATGCGCTGGCGCGCGGCGAGGTCGGCAAGGTCGGCGTGCCGATCGGCCATCTGGGCGACATGGCGGCGCTGTTCGAGGGCATTCCGCTGGCGAGCATGAACACCTCGATGACGATCAACGCGCCGGCGCCGTGGCTGCTCGCGCTCTATATTGCCGCCGCTGAGGACCAGGGCGCCGCGCGTACAGCGCTCACTGGCACCACCCAGAACGACGTGGTCAAGGAATACCTCTCGCGCGGCACCTATATCTTCCCGCCGGAACCCAGCCTGCGCCTGACCACCGACGTCATCGCCTTCACCTACAAGGAACTGCCGAAGTGGAACCCGGTCAATATCTGCAGCTACCACCTGCAGGAGGCGGGCGCGACACCGGTGCAGGAGATCGCCTACGCGCTGGCCAACGCCGTCGCGGTGCTGGAGCGCGTGCGGGCCGGCGGCCAGGTGCCCGAGGCAGATTTCCCCACCGTGGTGGGCCGCATCAGCTTCTTCGTCAATGCCGGTATCCGCTTCGTCACCGAGATGTGCAAGATGCGCGCGATGGCGCGGCTGTGGGACGATATCTGCGAGACGCGCTTCGGCGTTTCCGACCCCAGGCTGCGGCGCTTCCGCTACGGCGTGCAGGTCAACTCCCTCGGCCTCACCGAGCAGCAGCCGGAGAACAACGTCTACCGCATCCTGCTGGAGATGCTCGCGGTCACCCTGTCGAAGGATGCGCGCGCCCGCGCCGTGCAACTGCCGGCCTGGAACGAAGCCTTGGGTCTGCCTCGCCCGTGGGACCAGCAATGGTCGCTGCGCCTGCAGCAAATCGTCGCCTACGAGACCGATCTCCTTGAGTTCGGCGACCTCTTCACCGGCTCGCAAGTCATCGAAACCAAGACGGCGGAGATCGAGGCCGCCGCCCGCGCCGAGCTCGCCCGCATCGATGAGATCGGCGGGCTGATCGCGGCCGTCGAGCAGGGCTACCTCAAGGCGCGGCTCGTCGAATCGAACGCCGCGCGCGTCGCCGCGATCGAATCGGGCGAACAGGTCGTCGTCGGCGTCAACAAATGGACCGAGAGCGAACCCTCGCCGCTCACCGCCAACGCCGGTGATGAGGACGGCGGCTTCCTCGCTGTCGACCCCAAGGAAGAAGCGCGCGCCATTGCGCGGCTCACCGCCTGGCGCGAGGCCCGCGACGACAAGGCGGCCACGGCCGCGCTCGGCGAACTCGAAGCCGCTGCGCGCTCAGGCGCCAACGTCATGCCGCCCTCGATCGCCTGCGCCCATGCGGGCGTGACCACCGGCGAATGGGGCGAAACCTTGCGGCAAGTCTTCGGCGACTACCGCGCACCCACGGGCGTCACCGCCGCCGCGCCTGCCCCACGCGACGAGGCGGGCGCCAAGCGCCTTGCCGATCTGCGCGCCCGCGTCGACGAGGTCAGCGGGCGCATATTTGGTCGTGGTGGGGGCCGCATCAAGCTGCTGGTCGGCAAGCCCGGCCTCGACGGCCATTCGAACGGCGCCGAGCAGATCGCCGTGCGCGCGCGCGATGCGGGGCTCGAGGTGATCTATGAGGGCATCCGCTCGACGCCCGAGCAGATCGTCGCCGCCGCGCTCGAAGAGGGTGTCCACGCCGTCGGTCTCTCGATCCTCTCCGGCTCGCATCGGCCGCTGATCGAAGCCGTGCTGGTCGGCCTCGCGGCGGAAGGCCTGACCGACGTTCCCGTTGTCGCCGGCGGCATCATCCCCCCCGCCGACGCCGAGGCGCTCAAAGCGGCGGGCTTGACCGCCGTATTCACGCCCAAGGATTACGACCTGACCGCGATCATCGCCGACATCGTCGAGATCGTCGATCGGGCGCAGCGCGAGGCGGCGTAGAGGCTGCGGCCCTTCGTCTATCCTTCGAGGCTCGCCCTCGCATTCGCTCGGGCTCACACCTCTCGATGAGCAGCGGTGCTTGCGTCAAACGCGTATGCTCATCCTCGTATGCTCATCGTGAGGTGCGAGCGCGAGCGAGCCTCGAAGGATGGATGACAGGGCGTAGATCTATTCCGCCGCCGCCGCCTCTCCGGCGGTAAGGCGCGCGATCACCTCGTCGGTCGACATCACATCGGCGAAGACCTGCACCAGGGCGCCCAGCGAATAGTTGTGATCCTCGTCGGTCAGCGCCGCATTGGCGTCCGAGACCATGACCGTCTTGAAGTTCAGCATCATCGCATCGCGCGCGCTCGACTCGCAGCAGACATTGGTCAGCGTGCCGGTGATGACCACCGTGTCGCGGCCCTCGGCGCGCAGCCGCGCCTCGATGTCGGACGAGCCCTGGATGAAGGCGGAGAAGCGGTTCTTGTAGAGCTGCCAGTCCTCGGGCGCGGTGACGAGCTCGGGCCATAGGGGATGGCCTTCGCCGCCCTCGCGCAGATGCTCCAGCATCGCCGCGCGGCGCTCGGGCGAGAACATCTCCATCATCATCACCGACCAGCTCTCGGTGATGTCGTCGGGGAAGTTGTTGGTCACCCAGGCAACCCGCCCGCCCGCGGCGCGCAGGGCACCGGCGAGACGGTTGATGTTGGGCACGATCTCGCGCGCGACCGGCACCTCGCCCGCCATGCCGGGGGCGACGAAATAGTTCTGCATGTCGATCACGACGAGCGCGGTCTTGGCCGGATCGAGCCGCTCGAAGAGGTGACTGCGTCCGCCGCGGCGCTTGGCGATGTTGTCGAGCACATGGGGCGGCAGTACGAATGTGTGCATGGGGCCTTGCCCTCCGGTAATCGTCTGTCTGCATGGCACATTAGCACATTCGTCGGCGCACGAAATCGTCACCCGAGCGCCCGAAAATCGTCAAACTGCGGGGTTGAATGGAGCCAACTAAACGGATTGATCGTGGGGCAAGCGATGCGCCTGGAGGCGAAGGCAGCGCTGATAGTGGCAGGTACGGTGGCGCTGGGCGCGATCGTGGGGATTGCGGTCGGCCCTTTGGATATCGGCTGGAGCGTCACCCCGTCGGATTATGACAAATGGCCGAAGACGCCCAACGTGAGCATCGTGCTTCCGGACAACGCCGGCCGGCTGCGGTTCTACCGGCGGGGCACGCACCCTTATCTCGCGGAGTTCGAGCGGCGCCTGGAAATCGTCAGGCCGGATGGGTCGATCCTCAAGCAGGACATTTTTGCGAATACCGGAGGCCAAACCTTCATCAAGCTTTACTGGTATCCTGGCAGTGCGCCTGGTGGCCCATATCTCAGGACGCAGGATCGCCACGGCCAGATCGTCGTCAGCCTTGGCGAGGGCTGGGTTCAGAGACTTGTGAAGCGTGAGGGAAGCTACGCTTTCGTTTGGCCGCGTGGTGACTATGGTGTTGAAATCTGCCTAGACAAAATGGGCCGGCGCCACGCATGCGGCATCAACGCACATACCAAAGGTATTGAATATGTGACGAGACGGGTGCCGGCGGTTGTTCGGAATGGCGCCGGTACGTATGTCGGTCTGATTGATGGACGCTTTGGCCCACTGGTCTTTGTGCCGGCGTCGCTCAACAGCAACCCCGGGCCTATCCAGTGATGTCCCAGCATTGATGAGTTTTCCCGCCCACTAAGATTGACCTTGCGGCCAGTCTCGGGATTGATGCTCCGGCGTGCAGTCAAGCCCAAGGTGATGCCGCGATGGGTTCTCTGAACTCCGACCTCTTTCTCGCCTTCTGTCTTGCCACCACGGCGCTTGTGCTGTTGCCGGGTCCGATCGTCACGCTGGTGATCGCCAACGCGATCGCCCATGGCCGCCGCACCGGGCTTGCGACCGTGGCTGGTGCGAGCACGGGCAATGCCCTCCTGGTGGCGGCCGGCGCGCTGGGGCTCACGACCCTGCTGGCGCTGCTGGCCGACATTTTCGAGTATGTGCGCTGGGCCGGCGTCGCCTATCTGATTTATCTGGGCCTCAGGCAATGGCGCGAGGTCGTGCGGGCGAGCGCCGCGCCGGGGACCATTGCGATGCCGCGCGGCCGTAACGTCTTCGGCCAGGGCTTTGTCGTCGCGATCACCAATCCCAAGACGATCCTCTTCTACGCCGCCTTCTTCCCGCAATTCATTGATCGCGGCCTGCCGATCGCCCCGCAACTCCTGGCGATGAGCGTCGCCTTCGTTGTGATCGCCATCATGTTCGACGGCGCCTACGCGCTGCTGGCCGCACGCATCCGGCCGCTGTTGCTCGGCCGGCGGCGCGGGCGCATCCGCGCCGGGCTTACGGGCTCGCTGTTGATCGGCACCGGGCTTGGCCTGGCGCTTGCCCGGCGCGGGCCGGGCTGATCGCCCCCAGGCTTATTGTCCCAGGCTTATCGGTCCAGGCGCAGCTTTATGCCGAAGAAATTCTTGCACTTTCCGGCGTTGCTCGGCTTTCGCCAATCGTAGATGCGCACGCGGCCGGTTAGCCCGGCCACCTTGAGGATCGATGCCGCTGCGTCGTCGCGAAAGGTCGGGCACTCGACGATGATCGTTTTGTAGAGCGATGCCGGCACGTTGTAGCCGTAATCGCACTCGACCCTCAGGCCGGCGCGGCGCAGAATGGCGCAGTAATCGCGCGCCGGTGTCCGTGCTTTGACCGATACCCAGATCTGCCGGCCGCGCAGCGCCGCCAGCCCGGGCGAGACGCCGCCGAGTTGCGTGCCGCCGCCACTGCCTCGCGAATTGCCGCCCGAGTTTCCGGCGCCGTTTCCGGCGCCTTCGGATTCGTCACCGCCGCCGCTGGAACCGCCGCCGCCGGGATCGCGGCCACCGGGGTCGGATGCGCCCGGATCGCGGCTGCCGCCCTGTGAGCCTCTGCCCTGTGAGCCTCCGCCCTGGCCTCCACGGGCGGTGCCGCCCGCGCCCGCATTGGGGCATGAATATGACTGGGTAAAGCGCGCGGCGCCCTGCCGGATCTCCTTCTTGGCGAAGCTGACGACACGCATTTGCGGTCCCGACAGGGGTCCGCTGGTATGGCTGAAGGCGCGCTGGATAACCGGTCGGCGGATACTGCCTGTTCGGCTTTGGCCGCTCCAGGTGAGACGGCGACCAGCGCTGAAAGCGTAGAGATAAAAAACCCTGTTGTGGGTTCGCAAGTTACGGCTCAACGTGGCGCCGGCTCGCATCACCATCCAGCCATGCGTGACCCAGTGGCCCGCCGGATCGCGGACCCTGCGCGCGACATAGATCAGCCGATTGCAGCGATTGACCACGGTGAGCGTGTAGGGAAAGCTCTGCGCGCCCGCTTGGCGCGGCTCCACGCCCAAGGTTACGAGCGCCGCGAGGCAGAATGCCGCCAAGGCCGGCAGCGGTGCGATGGACTTTGTCATGGCGGTTCCGTCATCTTCGATGCGAAGGGCGCGGCGCGTTCAGCGGTTCACGTAAATCGTGATCTCATGATATTTGCCGCAGGCATTCTCGCGCTGCCAGTTCTTGGTCTGCAGATCGCCAAGCCCGAGATAGGCTTTCAGGGCTCGGGCGTGGCCGGCGTCGTGCTCGGGACAGCGCAGGATGACGGTGTTCAAGGTTGAGGCGTGCTTCTCGTAGCGGCAGCGCACCTGCATCCCTGCACGGGTCAGCATGGCGCAGTAGTCGCGGGCCGGCACCGTCTTGGTCAGCAGCCAGACGCGCCGACCGCGCAATGCACCCAACGCCGGAGGAATGCTGCCGACCTGCGTGCCGCCGCCGCCGGCCCCATCGCTGCCGCCTGATTGCCCGCTTCCATCGCCGCGCGGTCCGATCTCCGGCAAATGATCACCGCCGCCGCCGGGATCTCGGCCGCCGCCCTTGCGAGCGCCGCCGGTCTCGCCGGTGCACAGATAAGTCTGCCGGAACCCGACCTTGTTCTGCGGAATGCGTTTGCGGTCGAAATGGACGAAGATCACCTCGGCGGCGTCAATCGGTCCCGTGGTATGCGTAAAGCGCCGCATGACAACCGGCCGGCGCGCGCTGTTCGGCTTGCGGTAACCGTGCCAGGATATCTGGCGGTCGGCGCTGACGGCATAGAGGTAGAAGATGCGGTTTCTCGAATTGAGCAATCTCGTGCGGGACTGGCCAGCCTTGACCACGATCCAGCCTCGTGTGGTCCACTCGCCGGAAAACGCCTTCGCACGCCGGGCGACATAGATGGTGCGATTGCACTTGTTGATGATCTGAAGCTTGTAGTTCGTGCTCTGCGCCAACGCCGTGCCGCCAGCAAAAGCCGCGCATGCGCCGGCCACGGCGAGCGTGATGGTCCGCGACCATATCCGCATCCTGCTATCCCTTTCGATTTCAATTGCGCCGAGGGTCCGGCGCCTAAGGTCCCGCCAATCGATCGATGGCGATTTGTCGTTTCTTATCATTCGAAACTATAGGCAATGCCGCCGGCCTTGGACAATCGTCGGCGGGGAATTTTTCGCATCCGAGTTGCTTTTTTCGTTGTTGCGGTGCCAATCCACCGCCGCGCTCGCCTGCAAATTGGCAATCAACACAGTTTCTTCGCGCGGGAGTGGGCGGATCGGACGGTCAGAACCGAACTCAAATGGGGTGGTGCGACGCTAGAGCACGATCGCGTCACAGTGATCTGGTGTGACGCGTGACCGGTGCTCTAAATATATGTGATAGATCAAGATTCACGTCTCAGATCGCTGCGATCTGAGACGATCTTGATCTAGAAAATCTGCAGCAGCCAGTAAACCGGCCAGATCATGGCGAAGAAAACGGCCTTGATGCCGAGCCAAAGGAATGCGCCAAGACAGTCGCCCAGATTGCCGCAGTCCGGCCAGCCGCGGGCGACGATCCAAGCGAACGTCGCTGCGCCGCCAACGAACCAGGCAAGCACCGACCAGATGCAGCCGTCGGGCATGCGCTCGTAGCCCGCGCCGCCATGCAGCGGCCGGCGCCAACGGAACCGGGGTGCGTCCTTTCTGTCGCCCTTCGCCAGGGCCGCCTCCCGCGATGGGTTTGCGGATCTAGGCGTAAGGGAACAACCATTTGCGGAGAGGAGGCAAGAAAAACCAGCGGTCCGGCCGCGCCCCGCGGGCGAACGCTGGGATGGTGAACGCGCGCGCTGGCGTCGGCCGGGCGCTTTCGGCAGGATGGCAGCCTGGCCGATACGAATGCGAACAGGGGAGACGGGTGCGATGAAAATATTCGTGATAGCGACGCGAAGCGGCGATCCGGACGAGATCGCCAAATTGCTGGAACCGGAAGCCAAGATCGCGCTTCAGATGGTTGCCGATGACTTCGTGCGCGAGATCTATAGCCGCAAGGACGGCCGCGGCGCCGTGCTGGTCGTCGAGGCGGACAGCCTAGAAGGCGCGCAGGAGCGGCTCGGCAAATTGCCGCTGGTCGCGGCCAAATTGCTCGATCTGGAATTCTATCCGGTGGGCGCCTACCGGGCGATCACGGCGATGGCGAACGCCTGAGGCCGCCTCCCGCCGGTGAGCGCGCTGGCGGCGGCCGTGGCTGCGGCGTAGTCTTTGGCGATGTCCAAGATCGCACCTGTCATGATGGTGGTGCTGCTGATCGCGGTGCTCGCGGTGTTGCTCGTTGGCGTCTTTGCGATGGCGCGCGGCGGCGTCTTCAACGCCAAGTATGCGAACAAGCTGATGCGCGCCAGGGTGGCGCTGCAGGCGCTGGCGATCGTCGTTCTGGGCATCATCTGGCTGGCGATGCGCGCCTGAACGCCGGCGCCATCGGCGGCGTTGTTATCGGTGTTATCGAGGGTTCGAACCGGGAAATCCCAACACGATGGTCAAGCTCAACAAGATCTACACCAAGACCGGCGACAAGGGCGAAACGGGGCTGGGCGACGGCTCGCGCGTGCCCAAGCACGCCCCGCGCGTGGCCGCCTACGGCACCGTCGACGAAACCAATGCGGTCGTTGGGCTGGCAAGGTTGGAGACAGCCAGGCTCAGCGACGCAGGCGCGGCCGACGCGATGCTGGGGCGGATCCAGAACGACCTCTTCGATGTCGGCGCCGATCTCTGCACACCGGAGCAGGACAGCCCCGCCTATCCGCCGCTCAGGGTTTCAGCGGCGCAGGTTGTCCGGCTCGAGGCCGAGATCGACGAGATGAACGCCGAGCTGAAACCGCTCAACTCTTTCATCCTGCCGGGCGGCGGCGCGGCCGCGTCGTGGCTGCACTTGGCGCGCACCACCGCGCGGCGCGCCGAGCGGCTGATCACCGCGCTCGCCGAGACCGAGCCGGTCAACCCGCACGTGGTGACTTATATGAACCGTCTTTCGGACCATTTCTTCGTGATGGGACGCTATCTGAACAACAAGGGCTCGGACGATGTGCTGTGGGTCCCGGGGAAAAACCGATGAGCGAACAAACAAACACGCAGATACTGGTGCGCGAGATACCGACGGGTGCGCTGACGCCGGCGCATTTCGAGGTCGCGCAGGCGCCGATGCCCGCGCTGGGCGAAGGCAGGGTGCTGGTGCGCCACATCCTGCTCTCGCTCGATGCCGCCAACCGTGCCTGGATGCAGGGCGAGACCTACCGCAAGGCCGTGGTCGCGGGCCAGGTGATGGATGGCTTCGGGGTCGGCGAGGTTGTGGCCTCCGAGGACGATGGCTTCGCCCCAGGCGATATCGTTGGCGGCGCATTTGGCTGGCAGCAGTATGCGGCACTGTCGGCGCGCGCGCTGATCAAGCTGCCCAAGGGCTATCGGCCGCTCAGCCATTTCCATTCGGTGCTCGGCATTGCCGGCCGCACCGCTTATCACGGGCTCATCTGGATCGGCGAGCCCAAGGAAGGCGACACCGTCGTGGTCTCTGCCGCCGCCGGTTCGGTCGGCCAATATGTCGGGCAGATCGCCAAGCTCAAGGGTTGCCGTACCATCGGTATCGCCGGCGGACCGGAGAAATGCGCCTTCCTGACGGGCGATCTCGGCTTCGACGGCGCGATCGACTACAAGGCCGAGCATGTCCGAAAGCGTCTCGCCGAGCTGGCGCCCGACGGCATCGACATCTACTTCGACAATGTCGGCGGCGACATCCTGGAGGCGGCGCTGTTCAATATGGCGCAGTTCGGGCGGGTCGTTTGCTGCGGCGCAATCTCGCAATACGACACGACAGAAATGACCAGCCCACGCGGCATTCCCGGCGTGATCGTCTTCAAACGCCTGAAGATGCAGGGCTTCATCGTGATGGACTTCGCCGACAAGGACGCCGAGGCCAGCCGCGATCTCATGACCTGGACGGCCGGTGGAAAGCTCAAGATCGTCGAGGACGTGCTCGAGGGGCTGGAACGCGCGCCCGAGGGGCTGATCGGGCTCCTGCACGGCGACAATCTGGGCAAGCGCATGGTCCGTATCGGCCCTGATCCGGACTAGTGTGATGGTTCCGAAGTTCGTCGCATCCAATGCGACGAACTTCGGGGGCTGAATCACACTAGAATCATATATTCAGTGGCCTGCTTGTCCCGGAACTTCGTGGGACGAATTTCCGGGGCAGGACACTAGCTGGGAGGCGAAACGTTGGCGCGAATTGGCTCGTGCCCGGTGGTTTCCGGGTTCGATCCAGTTCCGTTGACACGCCCTTGTCATAATCCTAATGTTGCGCCGCAACAAACTGCGGAAGGTGCGATTCCGCAAAGACAATCGGTTGGGCATGACGTCGCCGGGCTTCGCGGGGGAGGCGCCGGCATTTCCTTTCGAAGCAGCGAGCGCGGGCCCTGATCGGGGCGTCCGGAGGTATGCGATGAAGGTCCTGGTCGGGGTCAAACGCGTGATCGACTACAACGTCAAGATCCGCGTCAAATCCGACGGCACGGGCGTCGAGATGCAGAACGTCAAGATGTCGATGAATCCGTTCGACGAGATTGCCATTGAAGAGGCGATCCGCCTGAAGGAAGCCGGCGCGGTGAGCGAGATCGTCGTCGTCTCGATGGGCGCGCAGCAGTGCCAGGAGACCATTCGCACGGCGCTGGCCATGGGCGCGGACCGCGGCATCCACGTGCTCACCGACGATCCGCTCGAGCCGCTCGCGGTCGCCAAGCTCTTGAAGGCCATCGTCGACGAGGAGGCGCCGGAGCTGGTGATCCTCGGCAAGCAGGCGATCGACGACGACGCCAACCAGACCGGCCAGATGCTGGCGGCGCTGCTCGGCTGGGCGCAGGGCACCTTCGCCTCCAAGCTCGACAAGGCCGACGGCAAGATCAATGTGACGCGCGAGGTCGATGGCGGGCTGGAAACGCTCACGCTCAAGATGCCGGCCGTCGTCACCACCGATCTGCGGCTGAACGAGCCGCGCTACGCCTCGCTGCCCAACATCATGAAGGCCAAGAAGAAACCGATCGACCAGAAGAGCCCGGGCGATCTCGGCGTCGATACGGCGCTGCGCCTGGAGACACTCAAGGTTTCCGAGCCGCCCAAACGCGAAGCGGGCGTAATGGTCGAGGACGTGGCCGCCCTGGTGGCCAAGCTCAAGAACGAAGCGAAGGTAATCTGATGTCAGTGCTGGTCATCGCCGAACACGACAATGCCGGCATCAAGCCGGCGACGCTGAACGTTGTGACCGCCGCGGCCGAGATCGGCGGGGATGTCACCGTGCTGGTCGCCGGAGAAGGCTGCGACGGCGCCGCGGAGGCCGCCGCCAAGATCGCCGGCGTCGCCAAGGTCCTCAAGGCCGACGGCGCGCATCTGGCGCATGGCCTTGCGGAGAACGTCGCGCCGCTGATCGCCAGGCTTGCGGAGGGATATAGCCACGTGCTGGCCCCGGCCACGACGTTCGGCAAGAACGTCATGCCGCGCGTCGCCGCTCTGCTCGATGTGCAGCAGATATCCGAGATCTCCAAGATCGAGGGCCCGGACACATTCGAGCGGCCGTTCTACGCCGGCAACGCCATTGCCACGGTCAAGTCTTCCGACGCCGTCAAGGTCATCACCGTGCGCGGCACGGCCTTCGATGGCGCCGCCGCCGAGGGCGGCTCCGCCGCGGTCGAGAGCGTCGATGCGGGCGCCGATGCCGGGCTTTCAAGCTTTGTCAGCCAGGAGCTCACCAAGTCCAGCCGGCCCGAACTCACCGCGGCCAAGATCATCATCTCCGGTGGGCGCGGCATGCAGTCGGGCGAGAATTTCGCTTTGCTGGAGGCGGTCGCCGACAAGCTCAACGCGGCGATCGGCGCTTCGCGCGCCGCGGTCGATGCGGGCTTCGTGCCCAATGACTACCAGGTCGGCCAGACCGGCAAGGTGGTGGCGCCGGATCTCTACATCGCGGTCGGGATTTCGGGCGCGATCCAGCATCTTGCCGGCATGAAGGACAGCAAGGTCATCGTGGCGATCAACAAGGACGAGGAAGCGCCGATCTTCCAGGTCGCCGATTACGGGCTGGTCGCCGATTTGTTCAAGGCGCTGCCCGAGCTCGCCGAGGAGCTCGGCAAGGCCGGCGCATGAGCGCCGGTGCCCAGGAGGAGATCGTCGCCAGATGAGCATCAAGAAGATCGGCGTCATCGGTGCGGGCCAGATGGGCCATGGCATCGCCCATGTGGCGGCGCTCGCCGGCTACGACGTGCAGGTGTCCGACATCTCCAAGGAAGCGCTGTCCCGCGCGGTGGACACCATCGAAGGCAACATGATGCGGCAGGCCCGGCGCGGCCTGATCAAGGACGAAGAAGTGGCTCCTGCGCTCAAGCGCATCAAGGTCGGCACGGGCTATGGCGCCTTCAAGGATTGCGACATCGTCGTCGAGGCGGCGACCGAGAACGAAGCGGTCAAGCGCGAAATCTTCAAGGAGCTTTGCCCGTATCTGAACCCCGACGCCATTGTGGCCTCGAATACCTCGTCGATCTCGATCACGCGGCTGGCGGCGGCCACCGACCGCGCCAACAAGTTCATTGGCATGCACTTCATGAACCCGGTGCCGATGATGGCGCTGGTCGAGTTGATCAGGGGACTTGCGACCGACGAAGAGACCTTCGCCACGGTGCGCGAGCTGGCTGCTGCGATGGGCAAGACCGTCGCGGTTTCCGAGGACTTTCCGGCCTTCATCGTCAATCGTATCCTGTTGCCGATGATCAATGAGGCGGTCTACACGCTCTATGAAGGAGTGGGCTCGGTCGAGGCGATCGACGTGGCGATGAAGCTGGGCGCCAACCACCCGATGGGGCCGCTGGAGCTTGCCGACTTCATCGGGCTCGATACCTGCCTTGCCGTGATGCAGGTGCTGTATGACGGCCTCGGGGATTCAAAGTACCGGCCCTGTCCGCTGCTGGTGAAATATGTCGAGGCCGGCTGGCTCGGCCGCAAGGCAGGCCGAGGCTTCTACGATTATTCCGGCGACGTTCCCGTCCCGACGCGGTAGCAGCGGTGGCGCAGATGCGCTAATATGTGCAGTTATGCGGGAAGACGAAGCCCGATGACTTGCGCGTGCGACTTGTTGGCCACCGGCGGCAGTCTGGAGGGCCGTTCGCGGCGCTGTGGCGGGACCATATGAGCGGCCCGCAATTCGATCTCGACACGCTTACGCACCCCGCACTGACGGGCTTGCGAGATTATTGGCGGCGCATCGCCGAAGGCCGGCCGATGCCCGCCCGGCGTGACTTCGAGCCACTCGACATCACAAAAATTCTGCCATTTGCCGTGCTGTTCGACGTCGAGGGAGAGCCGCCGCGTTTCAAGTTCCGCCTCGCCGGCACCGCGGCGACGGAGCGCGCCGGCGTCGATCCGACCGGTCGCTACTTCAATGACTTTCCCAATAGCGAGGTGGCGGTCGAGCGCATGGTTGCGTGCGTGCGCAACTGCCGACCGTATTTCGTGGTAGACGCCTTCGTCTGGTCGGAGAAACCGGACTTGTACTACCAGACGCTCACCCTGCCGATGAGCGACGACGGCAAGACCGTCAACATGCTCGTATCGGCCACGGTGATCGAGGGCGAGTAGACATCGAGGGCGTGTCGATAAGACCTATCGTATCGCCGTGATAACGCGGGTTTCCGCGCCCTCGACCACCAGCGCCGTCAGCACGCCGGAGACGAAGGCGCCGGTGTCGATGCCGATGCGGTTGGGCAGGAATTCGGGTGTCCAGCTGATCGTGTGGCCGTGCACCACGCGCGCCATGTGGTCGGCCTCGGAATCGAGGAAGTCCTCGCGGATCCACATGAGATCCTCATCGTCCTGGGCCGCCAGCGGCACCTCGGGACGAATGCCGGCATGGACGAAGAGATAGCCGCCCTCCGCATGACGCAGCGCCAGGCGATCGAGGAAGGCGTGGTGGCGTTCGGGTATTGCCTCGAAGAGCCCGGCGCGAAGCGCGCGCAGTTTCTCCGGTTCGAAATCCATCCAGTTGCCGGGCTCCACGCCGTAGCTTGCGATCGTGTTCTCCGCGCCATTGAACAGCCAGCCCAGGCCGTCGCCGTCGCCAATGAGGAACTTGGCCATATAATCCTCATGGTTGCCCTTGAGGTAGACCTCCTCGAAGCCGTCGAGGGGCTCGTCGAGCAACATCTCGATGACCCCGAAGCTGTCCGGCCCCCGGTCGATATAGTCGCCCAGATAGACCACGACCTTGCGCTCGATGCCGGCCTTTTTGGGCGCCTTTTTCGCGTCCTTCACGATCTTCTTGCGGAGTGTGGCAAGCAGATCGGCGCGGCCATGGATATCGCCCACGGCATAGACGCGCGTGCCCTCGGGCACCCGGTAAGGCGGCTTGGTATCCGCGTCGTTCAGGAAATCGGCCCGCTCGGAGCCGGCGGGCGCGGTCGCTCGGGACATCCCGCTAATGTAGGGATCGCCCCGCCGCCGCGCCAGCCTGGAAGGCCGGGGCACGGTTATCGGGCAGGGCTCTCATCGCTGTCCACCGGACGCTTCGCCGCGGGGGCGCGCTTATCCAGCTTGGCCGGCTTTGCGGGCTTGCCGGGCTTGAAGGCCGCCCAACGCTCGCGCCCGCCGTGGTTGTCGAGGAAGCTGATCAGCGCCGCCACGATCTTGCGGTCATGGACCGTGCCGACCCCGGCGAGCAGGGTCTCGATCGCCTCGTCGACGCTGATGCCTTCGCGGTGGGCGCGCTGGCTGGTCAGGGCGACGAAGGCGTTGGCGACTGCGACGATACGCGCGCTGACGATGATTTCCGCGCCCTTCAGGCCGTCGGGATAGCCGCTGCCGTCCCAATGCGCCTGAACCTGGCGCAGCGTCTTGACGACCGGGCCGTCGAAGGCCACGCCCTCGAGCAGATCGGCGGTCGCCTGGATACCCTCGTGGACCTGACGCATCTCGTCGGCCGTCAACGCGCCTTGCTTGGTGAGAATTTCCTGGGGCACCAGGATCTTGCCGAGGTTCATAAGCTGGCCGGCGTATTCGGCGGCCTCGCAGTGATCCCGATCGAGCCCGATCTCCTCGGCGACGGCGCGTGCGATGAAGGCGGTGCGGGCCGAATGGTGCGCAGCGTTGGGGTCGCGCCGGTCGACGACGGCGACCAGCGTGCCGACCAGGGCGCGGAGGCTCTTCAAGCGTCCCTCGCGTTCGGTGACGGCGGCGGTCACGTCTTCCTCGACCACCAGTACGCCGCGCGGCAGGTCGCGTTCGAGCGCCAGGGGAATGTGCTTGGTCTGGTAGACCATTTCGTCGCCATCGACCTCCACCCGGTGGACGTCGACGATCTGGCGGCCTTCCTCGGCGGCCTCGCGGTTGAGGCGTTGCAGGACCTTGGCGCGGATCGGGCCGAGCACGGCGTCCAGCGACTTGCCCATCATGTCGGCGCTCTGCATGCCGGAGCGGCGCGCCGCCTCCGCGTTGGCGAACTGAATACGGGTCGCCGCGTCGGCGATGAAGATCGCGTTCGGCTGGGCATCGGTGAGCAGGCTGAGGAAGTTGCGCTGCTGCTCGAAGCGATCGGCCATGTCGCGGAACTTCGCGGCGGCGGCGGTGGCGCGGCGCGAGGCGCCATGACGCCACAGGCCCAGAATTGCCGCACCGACGATAACGACACCGAGCAGAAGCAGAATCAGCATGCGCCGGGCGCGCGAGTCGCTTGGCCCCAGCGCTTCGTCGCGGTCGATCTTGTGCATCAGCACCCACGGCGCGGTCTTAAGCGCCCGGCTCGTCACCAGCACATCGGTGCCGCGGTAGTCGCGGCGGATGGCGAAGTCACCGGAATTGCCGATGGCGAAGGCGGCGGCGAGCTTGGGTGTGTTTTGCGCGAGGCTGCGGGCGAGCGGCTTGGTGCCGTCGGCGAGCGGAGAGAGATAAGTGATCACCGAGCCGTGACGACGGATCAGGATGGTCTCCTGCGTGCCGCCGGGCAGGCCGGGCTGTTTCAGGAGTGGGAAAAGTTCGGCGGCGACCGGCTTGATGCCAAGCACGATGCCGATCTGCCGGTTGTGCTGGATGCCGAAGATCGGCCGCACGAAGGCGATCGACACTTTCCCCGAAGGCGCGCGGAAGGGGCCGAAAAAGGCGCTTTTGCCGCGCGGCAGGCGGCCGATGAAGGTCCGCAGATCGCTCTCGATCGCCGGGAAATGACCAGTCGAGACCAGCATTCGGCCGGTCATGTCCATCAACGCCAGCCCGGCCACTCCGGTGCGGGCCACGTTGGCGCGTGCATCCGGTCCAAGCGGCCGCGCCTGAAAGCCGGTGCGTGCCGCGGTCACGGTCAGCAATGTGCCGAGATACTGGGCCTCGGCAGGCTGGGTTCCGGCGCCGCTGCGCCTGTCGATGTTGAGGCGGGTGAAGTAGAGCTTGAGCGCCTGATTGTCGGCAAGGCCTTCGAGGGTGTTGTGCTGGCGACCGATCCAGGCCTCGACCGCCGAGGCGCGGCTGTCGGCGATGATGCCGAGGCGGACCTGCCAGGACTGAATGTCGCGGTCGCGCGCATCGTTCACGAAGCTGAGGATCAGATAGACCGTGGCCGCCACGGCCGCGACGATGCCGGCGAAGGTCGCGCCGATCTTGAGCACCATGCGCGGTTCGCCCTTCAGATCGAACTGCGGGCCGGTCCTGTTGACGAACGTACTGGGCTTGGCCGTGGCCGACGAATGAACTGCCATTTGATCCTGCCGCGATCGGTTGCGCCGGGCGGAATTGGCCCAGCAATCGGCCAAAACCCTAAGGCCGCAGGCGTTAATATTTGATTAACCTTAGACGCCGGCCGCCCCCGCCCGCGTCATTTCCGCCCCCGCCAGAGCCGTTAACCATTTCCGTTAAGCGGGCCTTAAGCGCGTTGGCATAGCGTGGCGGCGATCGCGGATGCGTGCCGGTCGCGTTTTGGTTGAAACTGCCGCAAACCGCCCCACACCGGCCACGGCAAGGTCGGAAGAACCAACAATAATTGCGGTCTAGGAACAACAAATGGCGCACCACAAGGGTACCTTCGATCACGAATTCTCCCAGGAGCCGGTTTGGGGACGTGTCCTCATCTGGCTTCTGGCCGTCGCCCTGGCGCTCCTGGTGGTGCTGGCGCTGGTCAACGGGTTCAACCAGGCGCGCGCCGCCAACCCATCGTTGTTCGGTTGGGACGAGAAGCGCTTTGATTCGATCAAGCCCTTCACCAAATGGCGCGGCACGCTGGAACGCCACTTCCAGGAGCGCAAGCTGAAGCTCGGGTCCTGCCAGTCGACGCTGTTCAACAAGTGCCATCTGCAGGACTGGAAGAAATTCGTCGGGGACCTGCGCGGCAAGCAGGCGATGGCGCAGCTCGATGCCGTCAACCGGTATATGAACCGCGCGCCCTACATCACCGACCCGGTGAATTACGGCGTTCCCGACTACTGGGCCACGCCGCGCCAGTTCTTCGTCAAGGACGGCGATTGCGAGGACTATGCGATCGCCAAATACATGTCGCTGCGCTCGCTCGGCTGGCCGACCGAAAAGATGCGCATCGTGGTGCTGCAGGACCAAAACCTGCGCGTCGCCCATGCGGTGCTCGCGGTCTACCATAAGGGCCGCATCTACGTGCTCGACAACCAGATCAGCCAGGTCGTCACCCACGACCGGATCGCGCATTACCGCCCGATCTATTCGATCAACGAGCAATCCTGGTGGCTGCACCAGCGCCGCCAGACGGCGCAAGCCAAGTAACGATGCTGCCAGCAATCTCCTAACCGTCATTTCAAGTGAGCGTCAGTGGGGGAGAAATCCGGGCGCCGTTAGTGCGGCGCCAAACCAGATTTCTCACTTCGGTTGCAATGACGATTGCGGCACTCGCCAAACGACTTATACCAAATCTCAGTGATATTGAGCTATTTGACCGCCAAGATTTTGTCCGCCGGTTGGGCGCGGGTTGCGCCGTGGTGCGGCGCACCACAAGCCGCGCGCAACGACGCCGGCGGACAAAAGAT
>Ga0307379_10000270_pt1 | contig 91348 bp, 78 predicted proteins | sample UN2MG_FD_202237 | JGI IMG/M metagenome (GOLD analysis project Ga0307379, IMG submission 202237) | Soil microbial communities from Risofladan, Vaasa, Finland - UN-2 | ecosystem: Environmental > Terrestrial > Soil > Coastal area > Acid sulfate soil | place: Finland: Risofladan, Vaasa | collected... | reverse complement strand
TTGGCACCGGATGGCGGCGCAGGTATTTCAGCATGCCGCCGGCGAAATCGCCCATATCGATCAGCGCCATCTCGGGCAGGCCGCGAAGCGCCTGCACCGCGGCCTCAGAGGTCGAGCCGGTGCTGCCAGCGATACGGGGCAGGCCGGCGGCGCGGGCGACGTCGATGCCGCGATGGATCGAGTGGATCCAGGCCGAGCACGAGAAGGGCACGACGATGCCCGTCGTGCCGAGCACCGAAAGCCCGCCTTCGATGCCGAGGCGCGGGTTCCAGGTCTTGGCCGCGAGTTCGGCCCCGCCCGGTATGGATATCTCCACCGAGACGTCGCCCGGCGCATCGAATTCGCTCGCCAGCGCCGCCACGCTCTCCTCGATCATGCGGCGCGGCGCGGGGTTGATGGCAGGCTCACCGACGGCCAGCGGCAGGCCGGCCCGGGTCACCGTGCCGACGCCCTCGCCGGCCACAAAGCGCACGCCGCTGCCGGCCGGGCCGGGCCGCACCGTGACCACCACCAGCGCGCCGTGGGTGACGTCGGGATCGTCGCCCGCATCCTTGACGATGCCCGCACTCGCCTGGTCCGCGCCGAGACATTGCGTTGCCAGCGCAAAGCCGGGGCGCTGGCCCTTGGGTAGTGTGATCTCCACTGGATCCGGGAAGTGCCCCGTCAGCAGCGCCTGATAGGCCGCCCGCGTCGCCGCGGCGGCGCAGGCGCCGGTGGTCCAGCCGCGGCGCAGGGGGGTGCCTTTGGTCTCGTCGGTCTTCGCCATGGAGATCAGACTATCCAAGGACCGGGCGGGCTGGCTAGAGCGTTTTCCGCTCACGCGGAACCGGTACTGGCCCACTCCCCCGCCCGTCCACCCCTAGGATACTGCCCTAATTGAGCGTTGGGGGTGGCCGGGCGGGGGAGTGGGCCGGCGATGCCAACCGATCGGAAAATGCTCTAGTGTGTCGCCCGTTCCGCCCGTTATCGGGCACATAGAAACATTGGCCTTGGCTCCCGTGAAAAGCGTTCCGGGCATCATCATCGCGGCCCCCGCCTCGGGCCACGGCAAGACCACCGTCACGCTGGGCCTCATCGCGGCCTTGCGCAAGCGCGGACTTGGCGTCGGCTCGTTCAAGGTCGGGCCCGACTATATCGATCCGGCCTTCCATGCGGTGGCCAGCGGCCGGCCCTGCCTCAGCCTCGACGACTGGGCGATGCGCGAGACGACGGTGGCGGGGGTCGCGCGCCGGTTCGCGCGCGATGCCGAATTCGTTGTCGGCGAGGGCGTGATGGGGCTGTTTGACGGCGCGCCCGACGGCACCGGGTCGACCGCCGATGTGGCGGCGCGGCTCGATCTGCCGGTGCTGCTCGTGCTGGATGTGCGCGCCCAGGCCGCCTCGGCGGCCGCGGTGGTCCACGGCTTTGCCACCTTTCGGCCCGGTCTCGATGTGGCGGGCGTGGTTTTCAACCGGGTGGGCAGCGAAGGGCATGCGCGTACGCTCGAGGCGGCCTGCCGCGATCTGCCCCAAGCCCTGCTCGGATGCTTGCCGCGGGATGAGACCCTGGCCTTGCCCGAGCGGCATCTGGGGTTGGTGCAGGCCTCCGAGCATGAAGCGTTGGAAGCGTTCATCGCCCACGCCGCGGCGGCGGTCGAGGCGCATCTCGATCTCGGCCGGCTGATTGAACTAGCAAGGCCCATGCGGACGCCAAACGGCGAGGGCGGCCCGGTCATTCCGGTGCTCGGCCAGCGCATCGCGGTAGCGCGCGATACCGCCTTCGCCTTCGCCTATCCTCATCTGATCGACAGTTGGCGCGCCGCGGGCGCGGAGATCGACTATTTTTCGCCGCTGGCCGACGAGCCGCCGGCCGCTGACGCCGACGCGGTTTACCTGCCGGGCGGCTATCCTGAGCTGCATGCGGGCCGGCTGGCGGCCAACGCCACATTTCTGAACGGTCTGCGCGGCGCCGCCGCGCGCGGGGCCGCCGTCTACGGCGAATGCGGCGGCTACATGGTGCTGGGGCGCGTGCTGGTGGACGGCGACGGCGGCGCCCACGAAATGGCCGGGCTGTTGCCCGTGGAAACCTCATTTGCCAAGCCGCGTCTCCATCTCGGCTATCGCCAGGTGACGCTTAAGGATGGCTGCGCTTTGGGGGGCCGCGGTGCGCGGTTTCGCGGCCACGAATTCCATTATGCGAGCGCCTCGCACGAGGACGGCGATGCGCCGCTTTTCGACTGCCGCGATGCGCGCGGCGAAGCCGTCGGCCCGGCGGGATGCCGCGCCGGCCCGGTGTTCGGCTCCTATGTTCACCTGATCGACGCCGCCTGACCTGACGGTCGGCGCCCAACTGCCGGCGCCCAACTTGAAGCGCAGCGCGCCGATCAATCCCGGCAGGCGGCTCTCCGCCCGGCAGGCGCCGAACAGGTAATATTCGGGGTGCTTGGTGCCATTTCCCAGGCAATCCAGGCTTTGCCGGGGCCGCGTCGACAACAGCCGCCACGACGCCTCCCCCGCGGGTTCGGCGAGTACCCCGTCAATTCCCCGCATTTTACCGAATCTAAACCTTATTCAACGCATATCTGTGCGTTCTGCGACCGTCCGGGGGGAACGAGTCCTCTTATGGAAGATAGATCGAAATCACGACGGCGCACCGAACCTGGGTGTCGACGTATGGGCCCCAAGTGCACGGATGGCAGAACTCCGGTCGACATTGCGCGTCGACGCAGCGGGGTAATTAGGACGGCGCGCAGGCGCCGCGCGGAGGCGCCGGACCTCAGGGTCCGCCGTTGGTCCTAAGCAAGAGAGCTGGTTTTGAAAGGCAAGGGTGGCTGGAATGGATGAACTGCTAACAGAATTTCTGACCAAGACTTCGGAAGCGCTCGCGGTGATCGATACCGAGTTGGTGCGCTTCGAGCAGGATCCCAGTGACAAGGCGATCTTGCAGGATATTTTCCGTCTCGTTCACACCATCAAGGGGACCAGCGGATTTCTCGGCCTGCCGCGGCTGGAAGCGGTAACGCACGCCGGCGAGGACGTCCTGGGCATGTTCCGGGACGGCGCGCTCGAAGTCACGCCGACGGCCGTCAGCGTCATCCTGAAGGCAATCGATCGCGTCAAGGATATCATCTCCGGCCTTGAGGAGAGTGGCAGCGAGCCGGCGGGCAACGACAGTGCTCTGATCGACGAATTGCGTGTCATTGCTGGCGACGATGCTTCGCCGCCACCGCCGGCCCTTGAGCAAGCGCCGGCCCTCGAGCAAGCGCCGGCCATCGAGCAGGCGCCTGCCGCGGCGGCGCCCGCTCCGGAGCAGTCGGACGTCGCGAGCGCGCCGCCGACCGACGCCGATGGCGGATTTCCTGTTGCCCAGGAACTTCTCGATGAGGTGATGGCCACTGGCGCCGAAGATGCGGGCGTGCCGACGGATGCCGAGTCCGGCTTCCCGGTCGCCCAGGAATTGCTTGATGAAGTGTTGGCCGCTGGCGCCGACGATGCCGGCGTGCCGACCGACGCGAACGGCGGGTTCCCCGTCGCCCAGGAACTTCTCGACGAGGTTTCCGGCGCCGAAAATACGCGGCAATCCGCCGAGGGTACCGGTGAGCACACCGAAGGACTTCCCGCTGGCCCGCAGGCCATAGCGCCGCCGGTTGAGGCGGCCGCCGAGCCGCCCGCCGCAGCCGCTGCGCCCGAACCTGCCGCAGCGCAGCAGGTGGAAGACCCCGCGGCCGCAATAGCCGATGTGGCAGTGGCCGATGTGGCAGTGGCCGATGTGGAAGTGGCCGATGTGGAAGTGGCCGACGAGGATGAGCCGCGCCAGGTAAAGGAATCATTGGTCGCCGCCCAATCGGTGCGCGTGAACGTGGAATTGCTGGAAAACCTGATGACGCTGGTCGGCGAGCTCGTGCTCACTCGCAACCAGCTCCTGCAAATGGTGCGCGGCCGCGACGAAAGCGAATTCAAGGTGCCGCTGCAGCGCCTCAATCACATCACCACCGACGTCCAGGAAGGCGTCATGAAGACGCGCATGCAGCCGATCAAGAACGCCTGGGCCAAGCTGCCCCGCATCGTTCGCGACCTGTCGCTGGAAATGGACAAGAAGATCGAGCTGGACATGATCGGCGGCGATACCGAGCTCGACCGCCAGGTTCTCGAGCTGATCAAGGATCCGCTCATGCATATGGTTCGCAATTCCGCGGACCATGGCTTGGAAACGACCGACGGGCGGCTGGAAGCAGGCAAGCCCGAGACGGGCGTGATCAAGCTGAACGCTTACCATGAGGGCGGGCACATCATCATCGAGATTTCCGATGACGGCCGCGGCGTGAATATCGAGAAGGTCAAGGCCAACATCCTCTCCAAGGAGCTCGCCACCGAGGCCGAGCTGGCGGAGATGTCGGACCAGCAGATCACCCAGTTCATCTTCAAGGCCGGCTTTTCCACGGCGGAGAAGATCACCAGCGTGTCGGGCCGCGGCGTCGGCATGGACGTGGTGCGCACCAATATCGAGAAGATCGGCGGCAACGTCGAGCTTACCTCCACACCTGGCAAGGGCTCGCGCTTCAAGATCAATATTCCGCTGACGCTGGCAATCGTCTCGGCACTGATCGTGGAATCCGGCGGCGAGCGTTTCGCCATTCCGCAGATCGGCGTGCTGGAGCTGGTGCGTGTCTCGAACAATTCGGAGAACCGCATCGAGACCATCAACAATGTGCCGGTGCTGCGCTTGCGCGACAGCCTGCTGCCGCTTGTCGATCTTCCGAAGGTCCAGAAGCTTCGGGCGGCCGATGAAAAGGATGGCGACACCGAACGCTTTGTCGTGGTTAGCCAGGTGGGCACATTCACCTTCGGGCTGATCGTCGACCGGGTCTTCGACACCGAGGAAATCGTCGTCAAACCGGTTGCGCCGATCCTGCGGCAGGTTCCGATCTACTCGGGCAATACCATTCTGGGCGACGGCAGCGTCATCATGATCCTGGATGTGAACGGAATCGCGTCGACGGTCGGCGTGGTCGATCTGCCCCGCCAGGACGCCAGCGACGACGCTCAGGAAGCGGCGGGCTCGGGAGCAGAACGCGTCGCGCTCTTGGTATTCCGCGCCGCCGGCTCGCAGTTGCAATCCGTGCCGCTGGCTCTGATTTCGCGCCTGGAGATCATCGATGGTTCGCGCATCGAATACGCCCATGGCGAACCAATGGTTCAGTACCGCGACCGCCTGATGCCGTTGATCGCCACCGACGGTTGCGAGATCAAGACCGAGGGCCAGCAGAACCTGCTGGTATTCCAGGAGGGCGACCGGGCCGCGGGTCTGGTGGTCGAGACGATCGTCGACATTGTCGAGGAAGTTCTCAAGGTCGAGCTGACGGCGAACAAGCCAGGTCTCGTGGGCACGGCTGTGATCGACGGCCAGGCGACCGATGTGCTTGATGTCGGCCACTATTTAACCTCGGCCTTCGCAGACTGGTTCACGGCGAACGAGGATCAGCGCGGCGACGGCGAGGGCTCGCGCAAGCGGATGCTGCTCGTCGACGACAGCCCCTTCTTCCGCAATTTGATGGCGCCGTTGTTCTCGGTCGCCGGCTACGAAGTCATCACCGCTGACAGCGCCGATGATGCCTTGCGGATGCGCGAAGACGGCGCCGATTTTGATGTCATCATCAGCGACATCGAGATGCCCGGCACCGATGGCTTCCAGTTCGCCGAGCATGTCCGCGGCGATCCCCGCTGGCGTGACGTTCCGATGGTGGCCTTGACGTCGCGCGCCAGTGAAAAGGACCGCGAACGTGGCCGCGACGCCGGCTTTGACGACTATGTAGCCAAGTTCGACCGCAACAAGGTGCTCGACAGCCTCAACCGCGATTTCCGGCGCGAGGCCGAAGTTCCCACGGAGAAAGTCGCATGAGTGAGACCACAACCAGCGATGGCCAGTCGGAGCGCGCGACCAAACAGTTCGTCACGCTGACGATCGCCGAACAGCTTTTTGGCATACCTGTGCTGTCCGTTCAGGATGTGTTGGCGCCGCAGCCGGTGGCGCGTGTGCCTTTGGCTGATCCGGTGATCGCCGGATTGATCAATCTGCGCGGGCGCATCGTTACCGCCATCAACATGCGCCAGCGCATGGCGTTGCCGCCTCGCGACAATGGCAGCGAAGGCATGAGCGTGGTGGTCGAATATCAGAACGAACTTTACAGCCTCAATATCGACACGATCGGTGATGTCATCAGCGTTCCGCTGGACAAGATCGAGTCCAATCTGGCGACGCTTGATCCGCTGTGGCGCAGCTTTGCGGACGGCATCTACCGCCTCGACGAGGAGCTCCTGGTGATCCTCGACATCACGCGTCTGCTTGATCTCGATGCCGCAGAGGCGGCCTGACCCCTTGGCGCGCGGCCTGCCGACGGCCGAGTGACCGCGATTAAACGACGGAGCGAGCTATGGCTTTCGATATCACCGACCGATCCTGCTGGTCGACGACTATGTGACGATGCTTCGCATTCTTCGGAACATTTTTGTGCAGCTTAAGTTCACGAACATCCATGAGGCGACCGACGGCGTCGCCGCGCTGGCGGAGCTCAGGGCCGGCGAATACAGCCTGGTCATGTCCGATTGGAACATGGAGCCGATGACGGGTCTGGAGCTGCTGCGCGAAGTGCGTGCGGACGACAAGCTCAAGCAAATCCCCTTCATCATGGTGACCGCCGAGAGCAAGACCGAGAACGTGATCGTGGCGAAGAAGGCTGGCGTTTCGAATTACATCGTCAAGCCGTTCAATGCGAACACCCTGAAAAGCAAACTGGTTTCCGTTATCGGTGAATTCTAGGGGCCGGTCATGTCGGGTATCGTTGATCAAAATCGGCTGGCGCAGCAGCTCATTGACCTTCAGAAGGCCGAACCGGGGACCGTTCGGCTCGAGGATGTGAGCGCGGTCGTGGCCGGCATCATGGATGCCGCGCGCAAGGAAATGGCGAGCTCCGACAACGAGGTCGTGGCCAAGATGATTGGGCTCGCGGACTACATCGAGAACGCCAAGGCCGATATCGCCGCCCTGCGCCCCGATGAAGTCACCGAGCGGCATTTGCCTGCCGCCGCTGACGAGCTCGACGAGATCGTCGCCGAGACCGCGGATGCGACCAATCGCATCATGGACGCCACCGAAACGATTCAGGGCGCCATCGGGGATGTCGATGAAGCCACCCAGGAGACGATATTCAGCGCCTCAAACCAGATCTTCGAGGCCTGCAGTTTTCAGGACATCACCGGCCAGCGCGTGACCAAGGTCGTGAAGGCGCTGAAGGAAATCGAGGAGAAGGTTGATTCACTGATTTTGGCGTTCGGCGACGAGATCGACGAGTACAAAGCACGCCACGTCGCCGAGGCAGAAGCCACCGATGCTGCCGAGGATGCGCCGGTGGATTTCGATGATATTCCCGATGAAGCGCTGCTCCAGGGCCCGCAGCTCTCCGATGAGGCCATGTCGCAGGACGATATCGACAAACTTCTGAACAGCGCCTGACGATCGTCTGGCTGCAGGATGTTCAGCAGAAGAAACGAAGGAAAGCCATTATGAAGCGTTGCCTCATTGTCGACGACTCAAAGGTAATCCGAATGATTGCGCGCAATATGCTGCAGGAGTTCGGCTTTGAGACCTCGGAAGCCGAGAATGGCCAGGAAGCGCTGACTGCCTGCGAGGAGGCATTTCCCGATGCCATTCTGCTCGATTGGAACATGCCGGTCATGAACGGCATCGAGTTCCTGCTCGCGTTGCGGGCGCTGCCGGGCGGCGACGCGCCGAAAGTCGTTTTCTGCACGACCGAGACCGATCTGGAAAACATCCGCACGGCGCTCGAGGCCGGGGCGAACGAGTACATCATGAAGCCTTTCGACAACCAGATCATGCAAGCCAAGCTGGCGCAGGTCGGTCTCCTCTAATGACGAACGCGCCAAATTTCGTGGCCGTGGGTAATCACGGCGCCGGTTCCGCGCGAACCGGTCCGAATGCAGACGCAATCCGGGTCATGGTCGTTGACGATTCGGCTGTAATCCGGGGACTGATCACGCGGATTCTCGACGCTGATCCGGGATTGCAGGTCGTTGCCTCCGTCAGCAATGGCCAGCGCGCCGTCGATCGGATCGGCAAGACCGAGATCGACGTGATCATACTCGATATCGAGATGCCGGTGATGGACGGTCTGACCGCATTGCCGAAGTTGATGAAGGTCGATCCCGAGGTCAAGATCCTGATGGCGTCGACGCTCTCGCTGCGCAACGCCGACATAAGCATGAAAGCCCTGCGCCTTGGCGCGACCGACTACATTCCCAAGCCCACCGCCTCCGGCGAGATCAACGACCGCAACGAGTTTGGCAGGGTGTTGGTGGCAAAGGTTCGCAGCCTCGGCCAGGCGCGGCGGCGGCGCGCGATTGCCGGTAGGTCCGGCGTGGCTGGCGCGGCCACGGCGACGATGCCCAAGCTCGCGCCGCGGATCACACTGCGCGCGTCCAGCCGCATCAAGCCCAGAATTATCGCGGTTGGAAGTTCCACCGGGGGGCCGCAGGCCCTGTTCACCTTCCTCGGCGCGTTGACGGGCAAGGTAACGCTGCCGATCGTGGTGACCCAGCACATGCCGCCGACGTTCACCACGATCCTGGCCCAGCATATTGAGCAGAACGCCGGTTGGCCCTGTGCCGAGGCCGTTGATGGTGAGGAGATCAAGGCCGGAAAAATCTACGTCGCACCTGGCGATTTTCACATGATTGCCGAGCCGAAAGCCGGGTCGGCGGGATCGGCGGTGCTGCGTCTCACCACCACGCCGCCGGAGAACTTCTGCCGCCCGTCTGTCGACCCGATGTTGCGCAGCCTCAGCAATATCTATGGCGGCGCGATCCTGACGGTGATTCTGACGGGCATGGGCAGCGACGGAATGCGCGGTGCGCAATGTGTCGTCGAGAAAGGCGGCACCGTGGTCGCCCAGGACGAAGCGAGCAGTGTCGTCTGGGGGATGCCGGGCGCTGTTGCCACGAACGGTTTGTGCAGCGCCGTCCTGCCGCTCGATGAGCTGGCGCCGCATGTCGCGATGCTCGCGAGCAGGGGGACGCCATGAATACCGCTGATTTTGAATTGTTGAGCGGGCTTATCAGGGAGCGCCCGGGACTGGTGCTGACCCCTGACAAACTTTATCTGCTCGAAAGCCGGTTGACGCCGGTCGCCCGCAAGCACGGGATCGAAGGGCTGACCGAGTTGGTGGCGGCGCTGCGCACGCGCACTGATGACACGATCTTGATCGATGTGGTCGAGGCGATGACGACGAACGAGTCGTTCTTTTTCCGCGACAGTCACATGTTCGACACGTTTCGTGACGAGGTGCTGCCGGCGCTGATCGAGAAGCGGCAATCGACCAAACGCCTGCGTATTTGGTGCGCCGCCGCCTCCAGCGGCCAGGAGCCCTACAGCATCGCAATGATTCTGAGGGAAATGTCCGCGAAACTCGCAGACTGGAAAATCGATATTCTGGGAACCGACATTTCGCTGGAGATTCTGCAGCGCGCGAAATCAGGCCTCTACACCCAGTTCGAGGTGCAGCGTGGTGTGCCCACGAATTTCCTGCTGACCTATTTCGAGCGTGCTGACGATCAGTGGAAACTCATCGATCCGATCCGCTCGATGGTCAATTATCGGCCGTTTAATCTGCTCGAGAATCCGGCCGTGCTCGGCAAATTCGATGCCGTGTTCTGCCGCAACGTGCTGATCTATTTCGACGATCCGACGAAGAGCAGGGTCCTCGATGATGTCTCGCGGATGCTTGCACCGGACGGCGTTTTGCTGCTCGGCGGGGCGGAATCGGTTCTTGGTCTGTGCAAGGCATTCGAAAGCAGTGTCGGACAGCGTGGCATCTACCGCCTGTTGGACGGTCAGGCCGCCGTTCCGCGCCAACAACCGCCAGCCGAGCCCGTTGGAACGCTAACGACGCCACCGACGCCACCGACGCCTTCGGCGGCGCCGGTCGTCCCGCCGGCGACCACGCCTCCGGCCGCTGCGCCTGCGGCCAAACCTGCCGCTGCGCCTGCCGCTGCGCCTGCCGCTGCGCCTGCGGCCAAACCTGCCGCCAATCCTGCGCCGCCGCCTTCGGCTGCGCCTGCTGCCAAGCCCGCCGCTGCGCCGATTGTGGAACCAGCGCCTGGCGCGGCGGGCCAGGGCGCAACTACCGCGCCGGATCGGCCGGGGCTGGGTGGCACCGGTTTGAGGACGACGGCGGGATGAACGAACAGGCACAGGTCCAAGGCGATCGTGGCTTGTGCTTATACGGGGGGTCCTTCGATGCGCGCGCGCGCGGAGTTGCGCGTATTCAACTGGCTCACATTCTACGACACGAGGCCTGCAATGGCTGATGGACCAGCCGCAACCGAGGATGTCGACGCCGCACCGGGCGGTTCCGGCGCGGATACTGAAACGGCCCCGGTCAATGGCGTGACGATCGATGACGTCGATCGTGACTCGCTGAGCATATTACCGCTCGCCATCCTTCCGCTCACCACGCGTGGGCTGCAAAAATCACGCATGATCAAGAATGCGCGGCTCCAGACCGTGATCGAGATTTTCAGCGATGACAGTGCTGGCAGCCTGCAGCTCGAGATCGACGGCGTGCCAACGCATTTCGGCTGGGTCGATGGCAAGCCGCGCCCCGATTTGCGCATGCTTCACAAGCTGAAGGAACTCCACAGCTTCGATGTCTACAGTCTGCGCATTCAACTGCGCGCGCTTGGCATCGAAATTTCCGACAACGAGAATCTGAAGCTATCCGCCGCGAAGACGGCCGAGCTCAACAAGTACATGACAGAGTTTACGCGTCCCTTGATCCAAAGCATCTACGGCAAGGATGACAATGTGGTTCAAGAGTATTCCGAACTGATCGGGCTATTCCGGTCCGCCGATGCGGCGCAGGCTTTGGAAAAACTCAACCGGATGGCGCAGAAGCTCGATGTGCATCTGGAAGACCTGCCGCCCTTCCTCGCAGATTGCGGGGACATCTTTCTGTCTTTGTCATACTACCGCCAGTGTTTTGACCAGGTAGTGCCGATCGTCGGCGAGCTTTTCGCCTCGATCAAGGAGATGCGCGGGAGCTTTCAATTGAAGACCGACCGTGCGCTGATGGATGCCTGCGATCATGTCGAGGCCAAGCTCCATTGGCTGACGACCACGCTTTCGAAATTGTTCGGGCTGTTCGATCATCGCCTGAACGATATGTGGGAAAACCTGAGCGCCGAGCGGTTTCGCGAGATCAAAGATGCCATCGAGCGCCATCACACGACCGTCGGCGGGCTGCTGTGCGCGCTCAACGTCAAGATGCGGGCCTGGAAGAAGACGTTTCCCGATCCCGAAGCCGGCGGCTTGATCAAGCGGGGCGAATTCCTGATTTCCGAGATCAAGCAGGGACTGGATAACATTTCCGCGATCCAGGAACCGGCCCAGAGCACGATCGCGTCACCGTGATCTGTTGTGACGCGTGAATCGTGCTCTAAAAATATGAGATGGAGCACGATCGCGTCACCGTGATCTGTTGTGACGCGTGAATCGTGCTCTAAAAATATGAGATGGAGCACGATCGCGTCACCGTGATCTGGTGTGACGCGTGAATCGTGCTCTAGCCAGGCTCAAACGAGGCAAGCGCCTGCGAAAGCCGGGCAAATTCCGCATCGCTGCCGGGCAGGCCAATACGGATAGTCTGCGGGTCGTAGTCAAAATTGCGGGTGAGGATGCCGCGCCCGCCGAGATGGGCGTGGAGCCGCGCCGCGGCGGCGCTTCGGGTCAGCCGGAATAGATCGGTGCCGCCTACGATCTCCAGGCCGGCCTCGCTCACAATTCCGTCGAGCCTGGTCCGCAGCGAGACGAGCCGCGAGCGCGTTTCGGCGATCCAGACATCGTCCTCAAGTGCTGCGCGGGCCGCCTCCAGCGCCGGGCCGGACACCGCCCACGGCCCCAGCGCGCGGCGCAGGCGGTCGATCGGCGCGCCGCTGCCCAGCGCGAACCCGACCCGAAGCCCCGGCAGCCCGAAGAACTTGCCCACCGAACGCAGGATGACGACGCCCGGCGCGTCGGCGTGCGGCGCCAGGCTGGCCTCGGGCACGAGATCGGCAAACGCCTCGTCGATCACCGCAAAGCCGCCTGCCGCGGCGCAGCGCGCTGCGGCCGCGCGAAGCTTTTCGGGCGGCTGGATACGGCCATCGGGGTTGTTGGGATTGACGAAGATCGCGACTGAATGCGGCCCCGTATCCGCTGCGTTCGCCCCCCCGTCGCCTTCGACATGCATGACCGTGTGCCCGGCATCGGACCACGCCGCCGCGTGCCCGCCGTAGGTCGGGCCGTGCACTGCGACACGTGTCGGCGCCAGCAGACGCGGCAGCCACTGGATGATCGACTGGGTCCCGGGCGCCGGGACGATTTCAGCCTTCGGCGCAACCCGGTAGTAGCGATACGCCGCCGCGATGAGCGCCTCCTCGCGGTCACGCTGGGGCAGCCTGGTCCAGGCGGTTTCGGATAACTCGGGCACGCGATAGGGCAGGGGATTGATCCCGGTCGACAGATCGAGCCAGCCATCGGCGGGGGCGCCGAAGCGCGCCGTCGCGGCGGCAAGATCGCCGCCATGGAAAACCGGCTTGGGCGTATCGGCCAAGGTCGTATCTCTTTCGTCTGCATACCGCGGGCGGAGCATATTCCGTTCAGCGGGCCGGAGCCCATTCCACGCGAGTGGAAAATGCTCCGGACCGCTCCGCCCCAGCATACCGGCGGGCGCGCCCGAAAGCATATCAACCGTCCGCTCGGCTGTCTGTTCCAGCCGGCGCGCGCGCAGTAAGGTCGTCGGGACCGGGGTGCCCGCGCCGTGCCGAGCGGCGCGGCCGAGCCCGTGTCTGGAGGGGTAGATGGCATTCAAGAAGATTGCAGTCGTCGGTTTCGGCGAGGCGGGTCCTGTATTCGCAGCGGCCTTCGTCAAAGCCGGCGTGGCGCAGGTGAGCGCCTATGACATCTTGATCGACGATCCCGCCGCCGCCGACCAGCTGCGCGCCAAGGCCACCGCGCTGGGGGTGGAGCCGGCCGAGACCATTGCCGCGGCGGTCACCCGGGCAACCCTGATCCTCTCGACCGTTACCGCCGACCAGACCGTGGTGGCGGCGGGCGCGGCGGCGCCCCATCTGGGTGCCGGCCAGACCTATCTCGATCTCAATTCCACCTCGCCGCGTGAAAAGGCGCGGGCGGCGGCGCTGATCGAGGCCACCGGCGCCCGCTTCGTGGAGGGAGCCGCCATGGACACGGTGCCGAATTTCGGCGCAAAGGTTCCGATCCTGGTTGCCGGCGAGACGGCCGAAGCGCTGGCGGCAGATTTGAACGCGCTGGGCATGCGCATTGACGTCGCGGGACCGGCCTTGGGGGCGGCAAGCTCGGCCAAGATGCTGCGCAGCGTGCTGATCAAGGGCTTTGCCGCGCTCTTCGCCGAATCGATGGTGGCGGCAGGCAAGCTCGGCCTCCAGCATCAGATCGTCGCCTCGCTCAACGTCACCTTTCCTGGCCTCGACTGGCAACAGGTCGTGGGCTACTACCTCGGCCGGTCGGCGATCCATGCCAAGCGGCAAGCGGCGGAAATGCGCGCCTCGGCGGAGACCGTCGAAGGGCTGGGCGTCGAGCCGCTGATGACCCGCGCCACGGCCGCCCGCCTGCAATGGGCAACCGATCTCGATCTTGTACGCTTCTACGAGCCCGGCGCCGAGCCAACCATCGACGACTATCTGGCGGCCGTCGCCGCGGCCACGGATGCGGCGGCATCCGAGGCGCGAGGGGCATGACCGCGGTGGGCGGCCCATGTATCCTTCGCACTTATGACGGCAAGGCAAGGCGCAGGACGGCATGACTGAGACGACGGCCGGGCGGGAATGCGTGAGCGTCCGGCCTGGCCAGGACAGGAGCTGAAGAGATGCCCAGGGGATTTATCGATTTCGAAGCCTTGCAGAGCGACGAGGCGCGCGCCGTGCGGGAAACGACGCCGCCCGTGGGCCTGCCCTTCAACATCACCAGGCTCGGCCATGCCGTGCTGGTGGTCCAGGACCTCAAGGCCTCGGTCGACTTCTACACCCAGATCCTGGGGTTCCGCGTCTCCGACGTCTATCCCGACACCATGATGCCCGGCGGCATGGTGTTCATGCGCTTCAACACCGATCATCACGGCGTCGCGCTCGTGGGGCAGGGCAAAAAAGCTGCGCAGAACGCCGAGCTTCACCATCTCGCCTTCGAGGTTGCCACGATCGACGAGGTCATTCGCGCCCGCGATCATCTGCGCCAACATCAGGTCAAGATCGATTTCGAGGGCCGGCGGCGGGCCGGCGCCCAGGTCGCGGTCGAGTTCCGCGATCCGGACAATCACTCGCTGGAAATTTACTGGGGTCTCGATCAGATCGGCAGCAACGCCCAGGCCCGGCCGCCCGAGGAATGGCGCGAGGAGCTATCGCTCAAAGGCGCGGTGGGCAACCCGCCGGCCGGCCAGGATACGACGCTCGCCGATCCCTCGCTGCTGGACGACGACTGACCGCCGCCCAGATTTCCTCCCGAACCGCCCCGGTCGTTTCGATCATGCGTTTCTGCGGCCTGACTACGGCCGGTTGCTAGGCAGCCCGGCCGAAGGCCGCGGCCGGGACGAAGACCTTTCCGTCGAACAGCTTGCGCGTGGTGCGCACGATGCCGGCGCGTTCGACTTGCGCGCCGTCGGCGCTCAGCTTGACCGTGGTGACGAACGTGCCGGTCGGATGCTCGATGCCGCAGGTCTTGCGCGCGCCCTCGGGCAGCACCGCGATACCGTCGGTCACCGCGCCGGGGGTGAAGCAGGCCGTGGCGACACTGACGGCGGCAAAAACGCCGACAGCGGCATGGCAGTCATGCGGGATGAACGAACGCGTCGAGATGAGCCCGCCCTCGCGCGGCGGCGCCACCACGAACATCTTGGGAAACGTGCGTGTCTTCACATCGCCCAGCCCCATCAAGGGGCCGCAGGCCAGCCGGATCGACTCGATCCGTGCTTTCAGCTCGTCGTCGGCATCGAGCTCGGCCTTGCTCTCATAGCCGCTGCGGCCGAGATCGCCGGCGCGCATGATGACGACCGGCATGCCGTTGTCGATCATCGTGACCTCGATCCCCTCGACCGTGTCGCACGCATTGCCCGTGGGCAGCAGGCTGCCGCAGGCCGAGCCCGCCGTGTCGAGGAAGTCGAGCAGCACCGGCGCCGCCGAACCCGGCACGCCGTCGATCGCGGCATCGCCCTCGTATTCGACGAACCCGCCGGGGGTCTGGACCACCGCCTCGACAAGGGCATCGCTGTTGACCATGCGGATGCGCACGGGCGTGGTGCCGTCCTGCGCTTCGACCAGGCCATGCTCGATCGCGAAGGGACCGACGCCGACCAGGATGTTGCCGCAGTTCTGCCCGTCATCGACCCGCGCCTCGTCGACCACGACCTGCAGGAAGAGATAATCGACATCGATCTCCGGATCCGCCGAGGGCGCGATCACGGCGACCTTGCTGGTGAGCGAGGTGGCGCCGCCGATACCATCGATCTGGCGGGCATCGGGCGAGCCCATCACCGCGAGCAGCACCGCGTCGCGCGCCGCCGGATCAGCCGGCAGGTCGGCGGCCAGAAAATAGGCGCCCTTGGAGGTGCCGCCGCGCATCATCGTGCACGGGATGGCGGTCTGCATGTCGGTCGTCCCCTTCTAGTCGTCCTCTTCTAATCGTCCAATTCTAATCGTCAGTGTCCTCGGAGCCCTCGACGTAACGCAGCCCCTTGGCGGCCAGTTTCTCGCGCATGCCGTAAATGTCGAGCCCGAGCTCGCCGGCGACCAGGCGTTTTCGGGTTTCGGCCTCCTTGGCCTCGCGGGCGGCCGAGGCCTTGGCGACCTCCGCGGCACGTTCGCGCGGCACAACCACAACCCCGTCATCATCTGCCACGATCACGTCGCCCGGATTGACCAGCATGCCGGCGCAGACCAGCGGCTGGTTCACCGATCCCAGCGTTTCCTTCACCGTACCCTGGGCCGAAATCGCGCGCGACCAGACCGGAAACTCCATCTTCGTGAGGTCGGCCACGTCCCGGCAGCCGGCCTCGATCACCAGCCCCTGCACGCCGCGCGCCCGCAGCGAGCTTGCCAGCAGCTCGCCGAAATAGCCGGCGTCCGACGGTGAGGTCGGGGCAACCACCAACACGTCGCCGGCGGCGCACACCTCGACCGCGACATGGATCATCCAATTGTCGGCCGGCGCGACGCTGACGGTGACGGCCGATCCGGCCATCCGCGCGCCGGGGTAGATCGGCCGCATATAGGACGCCATCAGCCCGCTGCGCCCCTGCGCCTCGTGGACCGTGGCGACGCCCTGGCTTTCGAGCATCGCAATGTCATTCGTTTCCGCGCGCTTGATGGTCCTGGTCACCACGCTCATCGATGCTACCCGCTTTCTGTCCTGGGTTCCGGCCGCCGCCCCTGCAATCGCGGCTATCGGAAATCGCAAGGCCCCGAAGTGCAACATAAATCTTGCGGGCGGGCCCTGCGGCGCCATGTCCCGGCGCTGGATATTGCCCGCGGCCGGAATTTCCGCGATGTTGGCCGGATCGCGCGCTGTTGTCGCGGACGCGCCCAGGCGATTGATGTGACCAGGAAATCCGGGGGGACCCCTACGATGAGCAACCGCAAGCCACCGTTTCGCGCCGATCATGTCGGCAGTCTGCTGCGACCGCCGGAATTGCTGGCGATGCGCGATAAGTGGAATGCCGGCGAAATCTCGGCCGAGGAGCTGCGCGAGCACGAGAACGCGGCCATCAAGGACGCGGTCAAGCTCCAGGAATCGGTTGGCCTGCACGCGGTCACCGACGGCGAATACCGCCGCGCCAGCTTTCACATCGACTTCATCAACAAGCTGAACGGCGTTGAATTCAAGCGCATGCAGCCGGAAGGCTCCGAAGGCAAGGCCAGCAAGGAAGATCTTGATAAGGCGCCCTTCGTCGCCGTGGTCTCCGATCATCTGTCCCTGCCCGAAGGCGGGGTCGAGGTCGAAAACTTCCGCTTTATCAACGGCTTGACCAGCCAGACCGCCAAGATCACCATCCCCTCGCCGACGATGACCCATTTCCGCGGCGGCCGCGAGGCGATCAGCCGCGAGGCCTATCCCGACATGGACGGCTTTTTCGCCGATCTGGCGCGGGTCTACCGCGAGGAGCTGGCCGGGCTCTATGAAGCCGGCTGCCGCTACGTGCAGATCGACGACACCAACCTTGCCTATCTTTGCGACGAGAACATGCGCGACGGCGTGCGCAAGATCGGCGAGGACCCGGACGAGCTGCCCAAGACCTATGCGGCACTGATCAACGATGCCATCGGCGAGCGGCCGGACGATATGGCGGTCTGCATCCATATGTGCCGCGGCAACGCCCAGAGCCAGTGGTTCGCCTCCGGCGGCTACGAGCCGATCGCCGACAAGATCTTCAACCTCACCGATGTCGACGGTTTCTTCCTTGAATATGACGACGAGCGCTCGGGCGATTTCTCGCCGCTTCGCTTCGTGCCCAAGGGCAAGACGATCGTCCTCGGCCTGGTCACGACCAAACGCGGCGAGCTGGAAAACCCCGACGATCTGAAACGCCGCGTCGATGAGGCCGCCACCTACATGCCGATGGATCAGATCTGCCTGTCGCCGCAATGCGGCTTTTCCAGCAACGCGGTCGGCAACCTGGTCACCGTCGACGACGAGATCGCCAAGCTGCGCCTCGTCGTGGAGACGGCCAAGGATTTGTGGCCGGGCGAAGACTAGGCACCTGAGAAAAATCAGTTAATTCGGAAGCGGCCGCCCAAATTGCCCCTCCCCCGCAGGGGGGAGGTTGGGTGGGGGGCTGCCGCCGATAGGCGGCTGATATTTGCGCATCGGCGTTTTTGGCGGCCTCATTGACATCCTGAGCGCCGGTCTCCCCCCTCCCCAATCCTCCCCCCGCTGGGGGGAGGGAACAAAGGGAATGGCCCGAGTCAGCATTGCGGGGTTTGCTCTACTCGTCGCCGCGTGGATCGGTATCCGCCACCACCACGCCGCCGAACTCGGTCATCGCATCGACGATGCAATCCCACAGGTAGAGCGCGCTCGCGCTGTCCATGAGGACGTGGAAGTGCGGCGCGTTCTGCACGTTTTGGCGGATGATGATGACCGGTAATCGTGCCGCAAAGGTCTGCGCAACGCTTAGGTTGGGGAATTTTTCCGGCCTCAGATCGACGGCGCAGAGCTTGGCAAAAAGCTGCGGCGCATCGGGGCCGCCAAGGTGAAACCACGCGTGCGTGTCCATGCGGGGCACCGGATAGGCGCCGCTATCGCCGTGCAGTGGCAGCGAGGCCGCGAGCCGCTCCATCACCTTGCCGCCGCGCGTGTCGAGCAGCAGCGCCTCGCTTGGCGACAGACGCGCGACCAGCATGGCCGCGCCGTGCGCGACCGCGGTGTTGTCGTTCTCCGGCACTGTGACGGCCTGGCGCTTCATCCAGCCGATCGCCCCCGATCCCTTGACGCCCATACGCGGCCGCAGGCTGAGATCGGCCAACGTCAGCCGGGCCGATGCGCCGGGCCGGTCCATGCCGCCTAGGCGGTCCTCGACGAAGCTGCGGCGTTCGGCGCTCCAGTCGACCATCAGACCTCCTGCCGGGCGTTGCCGGGATCGTAGAAGGGCAGCGCAACCACCGTCGCCTCGACCATGCGGCCGGCAGCGGCGCGGATCTGAAAGCGGCTGCCCTCGGCTGCGAGGTCGGGGGGAACGTAAGCAAGGCCGATCGAATGCCCCAGCGCCGGCGACACGGCGCTCGAGGTGACGCGGCCGGCGATCTCGCCGTCACGGATCACCAGATGGCATTCCTCTGGCAGCGGCGCCTCGCCATCCTCGATCTTGTAGCCGACCAGCCGCCGGGTCAGCCCGCGCGCGCGCATGATGTCGATGGCGCGGCCGCCGACAAAAAACGGCTTCTTCTTGGAGACCGCCCAATCCATCGCCGCCTCGTAGGGATGGGTCAGGCCGTCGGTATCCTGGCCGACGATGATGTGGCCCTTTTCCAGCCGCAGCAGGCGCTGGGCCTCGACCCCGAAGGGCCGGATGCCGAAGCTTTCGCCGGCCTCCATCAGGGCGCGCCACAGATCGAAGCCGAAGCCGGCCGGTGCATGGATCTCGTAGCCGAGCTCGCCAACGAAACCGGTGCGCAGGATACGCGCCGGCACGCCTGCCACGTGACCCTGGCGGACACCGAGGTAGGGGAAATCGGCGGCCCCGAGCGCAACGTCGTCGCACAGCCTGGCGAGCGTATCGCGGCTGGCTGGCCCGGCAAGGTTCGCCGCCGCGAACCCGGCCGTCACGTTGGCGATATCGACATCGAGCCGCCACTGGGCATTCCACCACGCCATCGTGCGGTAGACGTCGTCGACGCCGCCGGTGGTCGCGGTTACGTAGAAATGCTCGTCGCTCAGGCGGCAGACGACCCCGTCATCGACGATCGCCCCGGTCTCGTCAGCCATCAGCGCGTAGCGCGACCGGCCGACGGCAAGGCCCTGGTAGGCGAAGGTATAGAGGCGATCGAGGAATTCGCCGGCGTCCCGGCCGCGCAGCTCGAGCTTGCCAAGCGTTGAGACGTCGATCAGGCCAAGGCTGCGGCGGACCGCGACGGCTTCCTCGCGGATGCGCGTCCCGGCCTCGTCGGGCGCGCCGTAATAGGCCGGGCGCAACCAGGCGCCGGCCACCATCATCTGGGCGCCCGCCTCGACATGCGCGCGATGCATCGCCGTGCGCCGCAGCGGCGCGAATTGCCGTCCCGCCAATGTGCCGAAAGCAATCGGCGCCAGCGGCGGCCGCGCGGTCGTCAGACCGATCGCGCCGATCTCCTTGCCGCGCGCCTCGGCCGCCAGCGCTATCCCCGGCGGATTGGCGTGGCGGCCTTGCGAGGTGCCCATGCCGAGGGTCGAAAAACGCTTGAGCAGCTGGACATCCTGATAGCCGAGCGCGACCGCATCGCGGATATCGCCGGTGGTGAGATCCTCGTCGAGATCGACGAAGGCCTTGCCCTCGGCCGGATCGAGGATCGGCTGAGGTGCGGCTGGCGTTGCGACCGACGCCTTGGCCGATTTCCTGGCCGGCTTGCGGGCCGCCTTCGCGCGCCCGCCCTTGGCTATGCCCATGGCCGCCGCGCCGGCGCGTTCGCCGTCGGCGATCACATGGTTCAATGACGCAACGCCGTTTACCGCGCCGGCGGCATGGATGCCCGGCGGCAACACGGCCGGCAAATGGGCGCCGCTTGCCGCATCGAAGGCAAGCTTGGCGCCGGTATGCGCCAGCAGCGCTGTCGCCGGCGCGGGCCGTGCCGACACGCACAGCAGATCGCAGTCGAAGCTGCGCGGCTCGTCACCGGCCCGCACGGTATCGATGATCGGCGTGGCAATGACGCGCTCCAGCTCGACTTCGCCTTCCGCGGCCTGCGGCATCCAGCCGGCGAGCAGCTCGATACCGCGGTCTTGGGCGAGCTTGGCAAGCGCGCCATTGTCAGGTTTCGCCCGCGTATCCAGCAGCGCCAGCACCTGTGCCCCGGCTTCGGCAAGATCGAGCGCCGCCGTGTAGCCCCAGTCGTCCTGCGTCGCGACGACCGCTGATTGGCCCGGCAGCACGCCGTGATGCCAGATCATGCGCTGCACCGTGGTGGCGGCGAGGATGCCGGGCAGATCGTTGTTGGCGAACACCATCAGCCCGTCCTGCAGGCCGGTGGCCACCACCACATCGCGCGCGCGCAGCTTGGTCAGGCGGCGGCCGCCGTCGATGGCAAGCCAGTGGTCTTCGTAGATGCCGGTGCAGACCGCGCCGGACATCACCGTGATCGCGGGCTGGTCGCGGACCGCCTTGGCGAGGCGTTTGAGGGCCTCATCGGCCTGCCGCCCGTCGGTATCGAAGCGGCCAAACGTAAGCGCGCCGCCGATCTCCGGGTTCTCGTCGACCAGCGTCACCTCGGCGCCGGCCTCGGCCGCCGCCACCGCCGCGGCCATGCCGGCGGGCCCGGCGCCAATCACCGCCACGTCGGCGAAGGCGTAAGCCTTGTCATGATAGCCATGCGGCGTGGTCGGCTCGACGCGGCCGAGCCCGGCGCGTTTGCGGATCACCCGCTCCCAGACATGCCAGATGCCGCGCGGACGATAGAAGGCGCGGTAGTAGAAGCCGACCGGCATGAATTTCTCGAACTTGGCGATCCAGGCGCCGCGGTCGCGGGCCAGCGTGCCTGTGTAGTTCTGGCCGGTCACGGTCATGCCCTCGGCGAGCGACCGCCGGTCGGCGGGCACGTTCGGCTCGTCGGGAAGCTGCACCAGCGCGCAGGCCTCATGGCTGCCCGCCGCGTAGAGTCCACGCGGACGGCGGTACTTGAAGGAGCGCGAGAGCACGCGCACGCCGTTTGCCATCAGCGCGCTGGCGATCGTATCGCCGGTGAAGCCGCGATAACTTTCGCCCTCGAAGGTAAAGCGCAGCGGCCGCGTTCGGTCGAGCCGCGAGCCGGCGGGGGCGGGCAGGCGGGAGCCGGTCATGACGCCCCCAACTGCCGGTTTGGCCGCTTGAAGAGCTCGTCGGGCGGGTAGGTCTTCTTGATCTCACCGGTCGTCGTGTCGCGTTCGGCGATGAACCAATAGCTCGACGGCAGGTGGATCCACCACTCGCGGACGACACCGGCCGGGTTCGACTGCATGAAGAGGTAGTCGGCCCAGTCGCGATCGCTCGCTTTGTCGGGGTCGGGCATCGTCTTGACCTCGCCCCGGCAGGCGAATTCGGAGATGTTGCGGGGGCCGTTCAGCGGGCAATCCATGATCTTCATGGCTCCGGCCCTCCTAGTGTCCGACCGCGGCGGCGCCGCGCTCGCCGACTTGCGCCATCTCGTGAAAGCGCGAGAGGCGGAAGGGCTCCAGGATCGCCGGCGCCGCGCCGGTCGCCACGGTCTCGGCCATGCGCTTGCCGCAGACCGGCGTCGCCTTGAAGCCCCAGGTCCCCCAGCCGGCGTCGATATAGAAATTCTCCACCGGGGTCTTGCCCATAACGGGGCTGAAGTCGGGGGTCATGTCGGTCATGCCGGCCCATTGCCGCATCACCTTGACCGTCGAGAGACAGGGGAAGAGCTCGAGCAGATCGCCGGTCAGCGACTCGGTGAAATCGAGCGTCGAGCGCGTCGAATAGAGTGCATAAGGATCGGCCGCCCCGCCCATCACCAGCTCGCCGCGCCCGCTCTGCGAGATGTAGACGTGCAGGCTGCCGGAAACGACGATCGGGTCGAGGAACGGCTTGAGCGGCTGGGAGACGCACGCCTGCAGCGGCACGGTGCGGATCGGCAGGCGGAAGCCGGCCATGTCGGCGATCAAGGTGCTCGATCCCGCGACCGCCTGCAGCACGCTGCCGCAGGCGATCTCGCCGCGGTCGGTCTGCACGCCAGTGATCTTGCCGGCTTTCTGGCGCAGGCCGGTGACCGTGGTCTGCTGATGGATCTCCACGCCGCGCCGGGCCGCGCCGATCGCAAAGCCCCAGGCGACCGCATCGTGCCGGGCAATTGCGCCGGGCGGATGATAGAGCGCGCCCAGAATGGGAAGGCGAACGTTTCGGGACAGGTTGAGCTGTGGGCAAAGCCGGCGGAGATCGTCCAGCCCGACCACGCCCGAGTTGACGCCCAGATGCTTGTTGACCTCGGCGCGCCAGCGCGCCGTGCGCAGCGCCGCGTCGGTATGCGCCAGCGTCAGATGGCCGCGCTCGGAATACATGATGTTGAAGCCAAGCTCGCTGCTGAGCCCACGAAAAAGCTCGGCCGATTCGGCATAAAATTTGACGCCTTCGGGCGTGAGGTAATTGGCGCGGATAATGGCCGTGTTGCGCGCCGTGTTGCCGCCGCCGAGATAGCCCTTGTCGAGCACGGCGATGTCGGTGATGCCGTGGTCGCGCGCCAGGTAATAGGCCGCTGCGAGCCCGTGGCCGCCCGCGCCGATGATTACGACCTCGTAAGACGATTTGAGCTCGGGCGTCGCCGGCAACTCGCGTTGCGGTTCGCGTGTTCTGCCGAGACCGTATCTCAGAAGCGCGAAGGGCATGACCGATATTCTATTTTTTATACAGATCGTATATTAGATACGGGATCCCCAACCCGGGGCCCCGCATAGCGACGGCCATGCCGTTCACAGCTAACTTTACGCCCAGCGATGAACGAGACCAAACGAAAGCCGATCGGAAGGCCAAAAGGAACGGGAACCCAACGCGTTTACGACCGCGTGCGGGACATGATCCTGCATCTTGAGATCGCGCCGGGGGCAAATCTCGACGAAGCCTCGCTGGAACGCGAGTTCGGCGTCTCGCGTACGCCGGTTCGCGAGGCGCTGATCCGGCTCGCCTCCGAAGGGCTGATCACGTTGCTGCCCAACCGCGGCGCGCGGGTCACGCCGATCGATGTGAGCGATCTTTCCGAGCTGTTCGAATCGCTGGAGCTTGCCCAGCGCGCGACCTTGCGATGGTGTGCAAAGCGGCGGCCGCAAGCGGCGCTTGATGAGATGCGGGCGCTGGCCGACGATTTCGCGCGCGCCGCCGAAGCGCGCGACTACGAGCGCATGGGCGAGGCGAACCAGGCCTTTCACCGGAAGATCGGCGAGGCCAGCGGCAACAAGTATTTTGCCCAGCTCTACAACTCCCTGCTCATGATCAGCCTGCGCGTGGCCCGCATGGTCTTCGCGCACAGCCAGCAGGATCCCGACGATCAGGCGCGCTACTACGCCGGGGTGATCCGCGAGCACGAGGCGATGATCGTGGCGATAGCAGCCGGCGACGCGGAAACCGCCGAGAGGCTTGGCCGCGACCATGTCGCTCTCTTCCGCAGCCGCGTGGTTGCCTATGTCGAGCACAGCCTCGCCGATGAGGTTGCGATCGGGGGGTGAGCGGGGTTAGGGCGCTCTCCGTTTCGGCCTACGCACATTTCCCCTCCCCCCTTGTGGGGGAGGGTTAGGGTGGGGGGTACGCCGCCGATAGGTGGTGCGTAAGAAGTTCTTGGCGGTCGCCTCAAGCATCCTAAAGGATGCTTTCGTTGGCCGCTCCCCCCTCCCATGCCCTCCCCCCGCTGGGGGGAGGGAAGTAAATGTTGGAGCCGATTCCAACTGATCGGGTTCGCCCTATCTATCCGCCTGGCCACCGTAGTTCGCCTTCAAATAGCCCGCCGAAAACTTGCCGCTTACCCGGTCGCGCGCGAGATCGTCGTCGCTGCGCTCGCCCGCCGGCCCGTAGCCACCGGCACCCGGCGTTTCGACGATCACCGCCTCTCCGCTCCGGACCTGGATGTCGTTCGGTTTGTTCGCCAGCTTGGTGAGGATGCCATCGGCGGCCTGATGGTGGAATTGGCCGACACCGCCTGCGCCGCCGCCGAAAATCCCCCACGGCCGGTGACTGAAGCGCTCGCCGGCGCCGCTGAAGATGCAGTCATGGCCGACCGGCCGGATCACCCGGCGCAGGCCGAGCCCGCCGCGATGCCGCCCCGGCCCGCCGGAATCCTCAACGAAGGAATAGGCATCGACGCGCAACGGATACTCGGTCTCGATGGCTTCGACCGGCAGGTTGGAGGTGTTGGTGATGTGAACCTGCACCCCGTCCTTGCCGTCATGGGTGGCGCGGCCGCCGAAGCCGCCGCCCAGCGTTTCCAGATAAACGTAGTTGCGCCCGGTCCGGGGGTCGGTGCCGGAAAACACCGCCGTCGTATTGGCGCCGTTGGCCGCCGCCACCGCGGCCTCGGGGCAGGCGTCCGCCAGCGCGCCGATCACCACGTCGACGATGCGCTGGCAGGTATTGGCGCGCGCCGCCACGGGTGCGGGAAAGGCCGCGTTCAGTAGCGAGCCTTCGGGGATCACCAATTCAGGCAGATCAAGCACGCCCTGGTTGTTGGGCACATCGGGGTCGAGCAGCGCCTTCAGCGAATAGCAAACGGCGGCCTGGGTGGCGTTGCGCGTCAGATTGATGTTGCCGCGCACCTGCGGCGCCGAGCCGGTGAAGTCGAAGCGGATAGTCTCGCCCCGTACCACGATCTCGACCTTGATCGGGATGTCGACGGCGCCGAGGCCGTCATCGTCCATCACGTCTGTAAATCCGTAAACGCCGTCGGGCAGCTTCGCAACCGCCGCACGCATGCGCGCCGCTGTGCGTTCGATAATCTCATCGAAGGCGCCGCCGATCGTGGCCGCGCCGTGGCTTTCGATCAGCTCGCGCAAGCGGCGTTCGCCGAGCCGGCAGGCGGCGATCTGCGCGAAATAGTCGCCGCGCCGTTCCTCGGGCACCCGCACGTTGAGCAGCATGAGCTCGAAGAGATCGTCCTGCAGCACGCCTTCGCGGAACAGCTTCACCACCGGGATCCGCAAGCCCTCCTGATAGATCTCCGACATGCCGCCGGCCATGCTGCCGGGCGCCATGCCGCCGATATCGGCGTGATGGGCGATGTTGCACATGAAGGCGACCAGCCTGCCGCCGTCGAAGATCGGCATGCCCATGTTGACGTCGGGCAGATGGGTGCCGCCGGCGACGTGGGGATCGTTGGCGACGAAGATGTCGCCTTCCTTGATGTCGTCGCCGAACTTGTCGAGCAGGCTGCGCATCAGCCCGGTCATCGAGGCAAGGTGGATCGGCAGGCTCATCTCCGCCTGCACCACCAGCCGCCCCGCCGGATCCATGATCGCGGTGGAATGGTCGCGCCGCTCCTTGATGTTGGTCGAATAGGCGCTTCTCATCAGCGCGATGAAGGCTTCGTCGGCCACCGAACGCAGGCCGTTGAAGAGGATCTCCAGCGTGATCGGATCGAGCGGCGTCATGGCGTTACCTCGATCAGGATGTTGAGCGCTGCATCGATCCGTACCGTGTCGCCCGGATGGACAAGCGTGGTCGCATCGAGCTGCTCGAAGATCGCCGGTCCCACAATCTCAAAACCGGCCGGTAGCGTTGCCCGATCGTAGACCGGTGTCTCGACCGCCGTGTCGGGCTCGAAATAGACCGGCCGCCGCGCGACCGGCTCAGGCGATCCGGTCCCGGCCGGCTTGGGCGCCGCGGGCGCGTGCTGCAGCGCCCCGGTGGCGGTAAGCCGCAAATTGACCACTTCGATCGCATCGTCAGGATTATGGAAGCCGTAGTGCTGAGCATGCACGGCGAAGAACCGCTCGCGCAGCTCGTCCGGTGACGGTACGCCCGATCGTCCCGATCCATTTGTGCGATCGAGGATGACGGGCAACTCGAAATTCTGGCCGACATAGCGCATGTCGAGCGCCAGCGTGACCGTGCGCGCCTCGGCGCCGATCGTCTGGCTTTGGAACCAGATGTCCGCGCGTTGGTTCAAATCCTCGAGCACCGGCGCGATCGCTGTCGCAAAGCCGTCGTCGAGGGCGATTCGCGCGGAATGCACGAAGTCCTCCTTGAGATCGGAGACGATGAGCCCCTGCGCACACAGAATGCCGGGCGCGTAGGGCACGATGATCTCGCCGATGCCCAGGCTGCGCGCCACCTCGCCCGCATGCAATGAGCCGGCGCCGCCGAATGCCATCAGCGAATAATCGCGCGGGTCGTGGCCCTTCTCCACCGAGACGGTGCGGATCGCGCGCACGACATTGGCGACCAGAATGCCGAGCGCGCCATGCGCCGTGCGTTCGGCCGTGAATCCGAGCTGCTCGGCGATGGGCGTGAAAGCCTGTCGCGCCAGCGCGGTGTCGAGCGGCATCTCGCCGCCGACAAGCCCACCGGGCGAGAGGCGGCCCAGAAGCAGGTTCGCGTCGGTGACGGTTGGCTGGTCGCCGCCCTGGCCGTAGCAGGCCGGGCCCGGATCGGCGCCGGCGCTGATCGGGCCGACCTTCAGCAAACCATCGCGGTCGAACCAGGCGATCGAGCCGCCGCCCGCGCCCACGGTATGAATGTCGACCATGGGCAGGCGCACCGGAAAGCCGGCCACCTCGCGGTCGAAGCTGACGCCGGCGTCATAGTCGCGGATCAGCGAGACATCGGCGCTGGTTCCGCCCAGATCGATGGTGATGAGGTTGGCGCGGCCCGACTGCTTTGCCGAATGGATCGCGCCGACCACACCGGCCGCCGGACCCGAAAGCGCCGAGCGCACCGGAAAGGCCCGCGCGGTCTCAAGCGACATCAGCCCGCCGCTCGACTGGTAGAGCCCGACAGTAAGATCCGGCAGCAGCTTGGCGATCTCGCTTTCCAGGGAGCCGAGATAGCGATCCATCACCGGCTGCAGATAGGCGTTGAGCACGGTGGTCGAGGCACGCTCGAACTCGCGGAATTCCGGCTGCACCTCCGACGACAACGACACCGGGACCGCGTCGGATGCACGTCGCAGGGCTGCTCCTACTGCGGCTTCGTGCGCCGGATTGGTGAAGGCGAACAGAAAACACACCGCGACCGCTTCCGCGCCGGTTGCGAGCGCGTGTGCGACGGCGGCGTCGATCGCCTGGTCTTCAAGCGGCGTCTCGATCGACCCGTCGGCCAGCACCCGCTCGGTGATTTCAATGCGGTTCTCGCGGGCGACCAGCGGCTCGGGATGGTCGATCTGCAGCGAGAACATGTGCGGCCGGGTCTGGCGCCCGATCTCGATCAGATCGCGAAAGCCCTCGGTGGTGATCAGCGCGACCTTGCCGCCGCGCCGCTGGATCAGCGCGTTGGTCGCCACGGTAGTGCCGTGGCTGAGCCGCGTGACATCGCCGGCCGCGATGTCGAAGCCAGCCATCATGTCGCGCAGCCCAAGCACGATCGCCTCGGCCGGATTGGCCGGCGTCGACGGCCGCTTGAACAGCTTCACGTCGCCGTCCGCCGCGTTCAGCGCGTAGAAGTCGGTGAAGGTTCCGCCGACATCAATGCCGATGAGCCAGGACACACCGCCTCCTCGAGTCGTCTCACCAGAGATTTATACAAGACGTATAATAATGGCCGGAAGACGGGGAAACCGTCAAGGCCAATGCAATGTCGATGCAATGCAAATGCGATGGATTTGGCGGAAATCGGCGCATCGCAGGCTTAATTGACCCTTGACCCGCCGGGTCGCGGCCGTATTAATATACTTTGTGTATACGAAATCGCCCGGCTTGAGCGACGGCGCGCTCGGGTTGGCTGTCGAGGGTCTGGGGCGCGGCGGAATGGCCGGATCTGAGGAAATTGCGGACGGCGGATCGCCGAAAGCAAAACCCAAAGCCAAGTATGTCGGCCAGCGGGTGCTGCGGCGGGAGAACCTGGCCCTGCTGAAGGGCGAGGGCCGCTTCGTCGACGATCTGCCGCTCAATCCCCGAACGCTCCATGCCGCGATCCTGCGCTCGCCCCACCCGCACGCGAACATCAAAGGCATCGATGTGTCCGCCGCGCTGGCCCAGCCCGGAGTCGCCGCGGTGATCACTGGCGAAGATGTGGCCGCGCTGTGCGATCCGCTGATCGTCGGCTTTGCCAATTCGCTCGATTATTACGGCATCGCCACCGACCGGGTGCGCTATGTCGGCGAGCCGGTCGCCGTGGTCTGCGCCAGCGACAGATATCGCGCCGAGGACGCGCTCGACTTCATCAAGGTCGTCTACGAGCCGCTGGAGGCGGTGGTCGATCCGGTCGTGGCGGCCGGCGACGACGCGCCGGTGATCCATCCGGCCCAGGGGTCGAACGTCGTCTCGCGCCGGACGTTCACCCACGGCGAGCCGGATGCGGCCTTCAAAGACGCCAAGCGCCAAGCCGAGATGACCATCCGCTATCCGCGCAACTCGATCACGCCGATAGAGACCTATGCGATCATCGCCGAATACGTCTCCGACACCGGCGGCTACGACGTCACCTCGAACTTCCAAGGCCCGTTCTCGATCCATCCGGTGATGGCGAAATCGCTGCGCATTCCGGGCAGCAAGCTGCGCCACCGCAGCCCGTCGCATTCGGGCGGCTCGTTCGGCTCGAAGCTCGTCATCTTTCCCTACATCGTCGTGCTGTGCATCGCCGCCCGCAAGGCCGGGCGACCGGTCAAGTGGATCGAGGACCGGCTGGAGCATCTTTCGGCCTCGAGCGTGGCGCCAAATCGCGTGACCCGCATCGAGGCCGGCTACGACGATGACGGCATCGTCTCGGTGTTTCGCATGGAGCACTGGGACGATCACGGCGCTTATCTACGCGCGCCGATGCCGGCGCCGATCTACCGCATGCACGGGCTTTCGACCAACGGCTACCGGATCGGCCATTGCCAGGTGATCAACAACATCATGATCACCAACAAATGCCCGACAGGGGCGGTGCGCGGCTTCGGCGGCCCGCAGCTCTACTTCGCGGTCGAGCGCATGATGCACAAGATCGCGGTCGAGCTCGGCCTCGACCCGCTGGAGGTGATCCAGCGCAATCTCATCCGCGCCGGCAGCTTCCCCTACCGGACGCCGGCCGGGGCGCTGCTCGATTCGGGCAACTACCAGCAAGTGATAGAGGAGACGTTGGCCGATGGCGCCCTGGACGTCTTGAAGCGCCGCCGCGATGAGGCGCGCGCGCAAGGCCGGCTCTACGGGATCGGCTACGCCGCCGTGGTCGAGCCCAGCCAGTCGAACATGGGCTACATCTCCACGCTCAAGACCGGCGAGGAGCGCGAGCGTGCCGGGCCCAAGGACGGCGCTGTCGCCTCGGCCACGGTGAGCGTCGATCCGGTCGGCTCGATCAGCGTCGTCGGCGATTCGGTGCCGCAAGGCCAGGGCCACCAGACCGCGCTGGCCCAGATCGTCGCCGACGAATTGGGCGTCGATATCGACGACGTGGTGGTCAACCTGGAGACCGACACCCAGAAGGACAACTGGTCGATCGCCTCGGGCAACTATTCCTGCCGCTTTGCGCCGGCCGCCACCAGCGCCGCCCATCTCGCCGCCCAGCGGGTAAAGGACAAGCTCGCGCGTATCGCCAGCCAGGGCCTCAACGTGCCGCCCGACGAGCTGGAATTCGAGGGCGGCTATATCCGCGCACGCGCCAATCCCGACAACAAGGTGCCCTTCTACCGGGTCGCGGGGCTCGCCCATTGGTCGCCCTCCAGCCTGCCCGACGGCATGGATCCGGCGATCCGCGAGACCGCCTTTTGGAATGCGCCCGAGCTCACGCCGACGACGGCGAATGACGAGATCAACACCTCGCTCGCCTACGGATTCGGCTTCGACTATTGCGGCATCGAGATCGACCGGGACACCGGCGAGGTGCGCATCGACAAATATGTCAGCGCCCATGATTGCGGCACCATCCTCAACCCGGGCCTCGCCGAGGGGCAGATCCACGGCTCCTTCGCCGCGGCGGTGGGTGCAACTTTGTTCGAGGAATTCGTCTACGCCGAGGATGGCAGCTTCCTCTCGGGCACCTTTGCCGACTATCTCGTCATCACCGCGCCGGAGATGCCCAAGCTCGACCTCATCCACCCGACGGTGAACCCCTCGCCTTATACGCGCCTGGGCGCCAAGGGCATCGCCGAAGGCAACCAGTACAGCACGCCCGTCTGCGTCGCCAACGCCGTTGCCGACGCCATCGGCCGCGAGGACGTCTCGGTGCCGCTCACCCCGGCCAAGGTCTTCGAGTGGATCCACGGCGAGGAAACGCCGCCGCCCCCCAACACGCTGGCCGCTGACAAGCCGACGAAAAAGAAACGCGAGCGGGCGATCGAAGGGCAGGGGGAAGCTTTCGTGCCGGCGTCGCCGGACGCGGTCTGGGCCACCCTGCTCGACCCGGACAGCCTGGCCAAGGTAATCCCCGGCTGCCGCGAACTGGAGAAGGTGGGAGAGAATTCCTACCGGGCCGCGGTCGACATGGGCGTTGGGCCGGTGCGCGGGCGCTTCGAAGCCCATGTGGCGCTGAGTGATCTGAAGCCGCCGCAATCGGCAATGATTTCGGGCGATCTTGCCGGCGCGCTCGGCGCGTCGAGCGGAGCGGGCACGGTCGTGCTGGAGGCTGGCGAGGGCGGCACGACTGTCCGCTACGACTATTCGGTTCGCCTGACGGGCAAGGTCGCGGCGGTCGGCGGGCGCATGCTCGACGGCGCGGCGCGCATCCTGATCGGACAGTTCTTCAAGGCGCTGGTCCGCCAGGCCGCCAATTCCAATGGCGACGGAGACGGCTCGTGAAGCCCGCCGCCTTCGACTACTTGCGACCGGCCGATCTCGACGAGGCGCTGGCGGCGCTTCACGAGCATGGGACCGACGCCAAGGTGATGGCCGGCGGCCAATCGCTGATGCCGATGCTCAACATGCGGCTGCTGGCGCCGGGACTGATCGTCGACATCTCAGATTTGGGGTCTCTCGCCAATATCAAAGCGTCGAACGGGCATATCGAGGTGGGCGCCGCGACCACCCAGGCCGCGCTCGGCGAATGGCCGGATCTGGCCGAGAAAGCGCCGCTTCTGGCCAAGGCCCTGCCCAATATCGGCCATTTCCAGACGCGCAACCGCGGCACTGTCTGCGGCTCGCTCGCGCATAGTGATCCAAGCTCGGAGCTGCCGCTCTGCCTTGCAACGTTGGGCGGCGAGGTCGTGCTGCAAAGCCGCGGCGCCGCCCGCACTGTCGTGGCGGGCGATTTCCAGACCGCCATGCTGACCACCGATTGCGCGCCGCAGGAGATGGTCGTCGCGGCGCGCTTTCCGGTTGCGGTTGCCGGCGCCGGCTATGCCTTCGCCGAGATCGCGCGCCGCCACGGCGATTTCGCCATCGTGGCGCTCGCCGCGATGGTCGATGGCGACACCATCCGGCTCGGCGTCGGCGGGGTTGCCGACACGCCGCAGGTCCGCACGTGGCAAGGGCTGTCCGGCGACGCACTCGACGATGCGCTCAACGCTTTTGCCTGGGAGATGGGCGGCAGCGACGATGTACATGCGACCGCGCGCTACCGGCGGGAGATCGTGCGGCGGATCGGCCGCAAGGTGATCGCGGAGGCAACCGATGCCGCTGATCGCTAAGGATGCCCACCACCGGATCGCGCTGACGCTGAACGGCGAAAGCGTCGAGGGCTATGCCGAGCCGCGCATGCTGCTGGTCGATTTTCTGCGCCACGAGCTGGGCGCCACCGGCACCCATGTCGGCTGCGAGCACGGCGTCTGCGGCGCCTGCACGATCCGGGTCGACGGCCGCGCCGCGCGCGCCTGCCTGATGCTGGCGGTCCAGGCCGACGGCAAGGCGCTGGAGACGGTCGAGGGGCTGGCGGCGCGCGATGGCACGCTCTCGCCGCTGCAACAGGCCTTCCACGAAAACTTCGCGCTGCAATGCGGCTTCTGCACCCCCGGCTTGCTGATGAGCCTGGGCGAGGTGCTGGAGCGCAATCCGAACCCGAGCGAGCGCGAGATTCGCATCGCCATCGGCGGCAATATCTGCCGCTGCACCGGTTATCAGGAGATCGTGGATGCGGCGCTCGCCGCCGCCGCGGTGCTCCGCGGAGAGGCGTCGAAAAACCAGAGCCAAGATCACGACGACAATTGAAGAAATGGGAGCTGAGCCATGCGGGCAATCGTCATTCACGAGTTCGGGCCGATCGAAGCGCATAAGGTAGAGGAGTGGCCGGATCCGAAGATCGGTCCGGACGACGTGCTGATCGAGACCCATGCGATCGGCGTCAACTACCCCGATGCCTTGATGCTGCGCGGCCTTTACCAGAAGCGCGCGCCGGTGCCGTTCGTGCCGGGCCGCGACCTTGCCGGCGTGGTGCGCGAGGTCGGCGCGGAGGTGACGCGCTGCAGGCCGGGCGACCGGGTAGTGGCGCAGGTCTTCACCGGCGCCTTCGGCGAGCTTACCGCCGCCCCGCAGAAGCGCTGCTTCGTGCTGCCCGACGGCATGGATTTCGAGGCGGCCGCGGCCATGATAACGCCCTTCAACACCGCCTGGATCGCGGTCGATGTTCGTGGGCAGGTCAAGGCCGGCGACACGGTGATGATCACGGGCGCGGCCGGCGGCGTCGGTCTTGCCGCGATCCAGCTCTGCAAGGCGCGCGGGGCCAAGGTATTGGCGGCGGTCTCCACACCCGAGAAGGGCAAGCTCGCCATGGAGAACGGCGCGGATGCATTGGTCGACACCAACGCGCCCGACCTTGCCGCGCTCAAGGATCATCTGAAGGCCCAGGTCGCCGAGGCCACCGGCGTCGCCGACGGGCGCGGCTGCGACGTCGTCCTGGAAGCCGTGGGCGGCGATATCTTCGAGGCCTCGCTGCGGGTGCTCAACTTCGGCGGGCGGCTTGTCATTGTCGGCTTTGCCGGCGGCAGCATTCCCTCGGCCAAGGCCAACTATCTGCTTTATAATAATATTTCGGTTATGGGCGCGCCGCTCGACATCCGCTTTGAGGAAGCCTACGACCAGATCGAAACCGCGGTCGCCGAGACCGCCCGGCTCTACATTGACGGCAAGGTGAAGCCCAACATCACGGCAACGATGCCCATCGATGATTTCCAGCAGGCATTCGGCCAGATGATTGGCCGCAAAATGATGGGCAAGATCGTGCTCACGGTCGGGCGCTGACGGGCGTTCGGGCGCTGACGGGATTTGTCCGACCGGCCAACTCCGCTAAACTAAGGATACCGCCGCTGGGTCGCGGCGTGGCCGGGGGACGCGACTGGTGACCGTTATAAGAATTGAAGGCGACGCGCCGGTCGTCGAGGTCGTCCTCGACCGGCCCGACCGCAAGAACGCCGTCACGCTCGATATGTGGCGCGAGATCCCGCGCGTCATCGCGAAACTGGGATCGCAGGCCGATATCCGCGCCATCATCCTGCGCGGCGCGGGCGGCAATTTCTGCGCCGGCGCCGACATCACCGAGTTCGGGCAGGTCCGCGACACGCCCGAACAGGTCCACGACTACGACGAGGCCGTCGATCATTGCTGCGATGCAATTGCGGCCGCGCCCAAACCGGTCATTGCCGCGATCGACGGTTTCTGCGTCGGGGGCGGCTGCGGCCTCGCGCTCGCCTGCGATTTCCGCATCGCCGCACCGGGTGCCACGATCTTCATCCCCGCCTCGCGGCTCGGCATTGTCTACGGATTGCGCGAGACCCAGAACCTTCTTGCATTGGTCGGGCTGGCGAACGCCAAGCGCATGCTGTTCGCAGCCGAGCGCCTCGATGCCAGGACGGCGTATTCCTATGGCTTCCTGGACGAGGTGGCCGCCGAGCCGCTTGAGGCGGCGCGCGATTTCGCCGGCGTGATGGCCACCCGCGCGCCGCTCTCGATCGCCGGCACCAAGGCGCTCCTCACGGGCCTCGAACGCGGCGCGTGGGCGCAGGATGAGGCGGGCGCCCTGGCGCTCATCGAAGCGGCCAGCCAGAGCCAGGATTACAAAGAGGCGCGGGCGGCCTTCGGCGAAAAGCGCGAGCCCGTGTTCAAGGGCCGCTAGGTGACAAGAGCATGAAACCTCCCGCCTTCGAATATGTCGCCGCCGGAAGCGTGGATGAGGCTGTCTCCTTGCTGGTCCAACACGATGGCGAGGCGAAAGTCATCGCCGGTGGGCAAAGCCTGGTGCCGATGCTCAACTTCCGCTTGCTTAGCCCCGCGGTGCTCGTCGATCTCAACCGCATTCCCGGCCTCGACGGCGTCAGCGAGCATGAGGGCGGCTTGCGCATCGGCGCGCTGACCCGGCACCGCACCCTGGAAACTTCCGAGATCGTGAAAGCGCGCTTTCCGGTGCTGAACGCGGCGATGCAGTTCGTCGCCCATCTGGCGATCCGCAATCGCGGCACGATCGGCGGCAGCCTTTGCCACGCCGATCCGGCCGCCGAGCTGCCGACAATAGCGGTCCTGCTCGATGCCGAGATCGAGGCCGCCGGGCCCAAGGGCGAGCGCGTGATCGCCGCCCAGGACTTTTTTGAGAGCGCCCTGTCGACGACGCTGGAAGAGGACGAGATCGTTACCGGGGTCCGGCTGCCTGCGCTGCCCGCGCAAACCGGCTGGGCCTTCGAGGAATTCGCCCGGCGCTCGGGCGACTTCGGCATTGCCGGTGTCGGGGTCACGATCGCGCTTGATGGCAATGCTGTCGCCGAGGCGCGGGTTGCGCTTCTGGGCGTCGGTCAAACGCCGATCCGCGCGCGCGCTGCAGAAAAAATCTTGCACGGCAAACAGCACGACGCCGAGCTGATTGCTGCCGCCGCCCAAGCCGCGGCATCGGCGGCAGAGCCCGAGGACGATTTGCACGGCTCGGCCGACTACCGGCGCCATCTCGTGGGCGTGCTGACGCGCCGCGCGCTCGCCGCGGCCTGGGACCGCGCGGCGGAGGCGGCCGCATGAACGGAACGCTTCGAATATCGCTCACCGTCAACGGGGTGCGCCACGAGAAGGACGTCGAGCCGCGGCTGCTGCTCGCCGATTTTCTGCGCGAGACACTGGGGCTCACCGGGACCCATGTCGGCTGCGAGCACGGTGTCTGCGGCGCTTGCACCGTGCTCCTCAACGGCGACAGTGTGCGCTCGTGTCTTACGTTTGCGGTGCAGCTCGACGGCGCCGAGATCGAGACGGTGGAAAGCCTCGGCACCGTCGAGGATCTGAGCCCGCTCCAGCAGGCCTACCGCGAGCACGGCGCGCTGCAATGCGGCTTCTGCACGCCGGGCATGCTGATGACCTCGGTCGATCTCCTGAAGAAATACCCCCTCGCCAGCGACGAAGAGATCCGCGAAGGGCTTTCGGGCAATCTCTGCCGCTGCACCGGCTACGCGCACATCGTCGATGCGGTCCGCGCCGTTGCCAAAGCGCGCGTCAAGACAGGCGACGGCGGAAAGCCATGAACGAGGCCCGCCCCAAGATCATCGGCGCGCGCGTCCAACGGGTCGAGGATCCGCGGTTCCTGGCCGGCGTCGGCCGCTTCACCGACGACCTCAAGCGCGCCGGCATGCTGCACGTCGCCTTCCGGCGCAGCGACGAGGCCCATGCGCGGATCGTTGACATCGACGTCTCGGCGGCCCAGGCCATGCCGGGGGTCGTCGCGGTGGTCACCGCCAAGGACATCGCGGGCGCGGTCCGGCCGGCGCGCGCCGAGTCGCGGATGCAGAACTACCACGCCACCACCAACCAGCCGCTGGCAGTTGAGAAGGTTCGCTATGTCGGCGAGGCGGTGGTCGCGGTGGTGGCCGAGAGCCGCTATCTGGCCGAGGATGCGGCCGAGCAGATCGTCATCGCGTTCGAGCCGCTGGCCGAGCTGACCGATCCCGAGGTTGCCGCGGCCGAGGGCGCGCCGCTGCTGCACGATGAGGCCGGCACCAACATCATCGCGCTGCGCGAGTTCGAGCGCGGCGAAGTGGATGAAGCGTTCAAGTCGGCCGCGCTTACTGTCGGCGGGCGGTTCCGCTTTCGCCGCAAATCGCCCTGCGCAATCGAGAACCGCAGCTACCTTGCCGAATACGATCAGGGCAAGCGCAGCCTCACCCTGCACGCAACGACGCAGGTCCCCGGCATTATCCGCGATGCCCTCTCCGAGGCCCTCGACATTCCGGGGCACCGCGTGCGGGTTGTCGCGCCCGATGTCGGCGGCGGCTTCGGGGGCAAGGCCTCGCTCTATGCCGAAGACCTTATCGTCTGTTTGCTCGCCCGCAAGCTTGGCCGGCCGGTCAAGTGGACCAGCGACCGGCTGGAAGACCTGATGACCACGACACAAGGCTTCGATGAGATCGTCGAGGCCGAGCTGGCGGTCGACGATGAGGGCAAATTCCTAGCGCTGCGCGCGGATATCCTCGGCGATATCGGGGCCTATTCGATCTATCCGTGGACCTGCACCGTCGAGCCCGTGCAGGTGGTGAGTTTCCTGCCGGGTCCCTACCGCTTGCCGTGTTATCGCGGCCGGGTGCGCGCGGTGGCCACAGCCAAGACGCCGCTCGGCCCCTATCGCGGCGTCGGCCGGCCGATCTCGACCTTCGTGATGGAGCGGCTGGTCGACATGGCCGCGCGCCGGCTTGAGATCGATCCGGCTGAGCTGCGCGTGCGCAACCTCGTGGTCGCGGACGAGTTTCCCTACAAGGCCGGCTCGGGGCTGGTCTGGGACCGCTCGGGCTTTCAGGAATGCCTGGCGGCGGCGCGCGAGAAGATCGGCTACGAAGCGCTCCGGCAGGAACAGGAAAATGCCCGCGCGGCGGGCCGCTGGTTCGGCATTGGCATCGCCTCCTACGCCGAGCTTACCGGCATCGGCTCGCGCATCGCCGCGGCGCCCGGCATGGCCCTCAACACCGGCACCGAGACCTCGACGGTGCGCATCGATTCGACCGGCTCGGTGACCGCCACCTTCGGCATCGCCTCGCACGGGCAGGGCATGGAAACCTCGCTCGCCCAGGTCATCGCCGAGGAGCTCGGCGTGCGGGTCGAGGATGTCGAGGTCGTGCATGGCGACAGCGACGGCCAGGCCCATGGCACCGGGACCTATGCCAGCCGCAGCGCGGTTCTGGCCGGCGGCGCGGCGACGCTGAGCGCGCGCACGGTGCGCGAGAACGTTATCGAGATCGCCTCGCATCTGCTCGAGGCGGCGCCCGCCGATATCGACGTCGCGGGCGGCACGATCTCGGTGGTCGGCACCGATCGCCGCCTGAGCTTCCGCGAGCTTGCCCGCGCCTTCTATTCTGAGGTCGGCCGCTTGCCGCACGAGCTGCGCGAGACCATCGCGCTCGAGGCCACCAAGACCTACGATCCCTTTTTCGGCACGACTTCATCGGCGACGCATATCGTGGCGCTCGAAATCGACCCGGAGACCTATGGCGTCGTGCTGCGCCGCTATGTCGTCTCTGAGGATTGCGGGCGCATCATCAACCCGCTGATCGTCGACGGCCAGGTTCATGGCGGCGTGGCGCAGGGCATCGGGGCGGCGCTGTTCGAGGAGGTTGTCCACGACGAGGCGGGCCAAGTGTTGACGGCGAGCTTCGTCGACTACCTCGTACCCACGGCGGCGGAAATTCCGTCGATGGAACTCGTCCATGTCGAGACCGCGCGGCCCAACAATATCGGCGGCTTCCGCGGCATGGGTGAGGGCGGCACCATCGGTGCGCCGGCGGCGATCGCCAACGCCGTCACCGACGCGCTGGCGCCGCTCGGCATCGAGATCGACGAGCTGCCGATCACCCCGGAACGACTGTTCCGCCTGATCGAGCGGGCCAGGAAAAAGCAGTAACCGAACAAATCCAAGGGAAATCGGAAATGGATATGGGTCTGAAAGGCAAGGTGGCGCTGGTCACCGGAGGCGGGCGTGATGTCGGGCGCGAGGTGTCGCTGGCGTTGGCCGCCGAAGGCGCGAAGGTCGCCGTTAATTACAACCGCTCCGCCGACGATGCCGAAGCCGTCGCCGCCGAGATCACGGGTAGCGGCGGCGAGGCCCGCGCCTATCAGTGCGATGTCACCGACTACCCAAGCGTTCAGGCGATGGTCGCAGGGATCGTCGGCGATTTAGGAAGCGTCGACGTGCTGGTGAACAATGCCGGCTTCGTTATCCCGCGCATCTTCACCGAGACCACGCCCGACGACTGGAAGCGCCAGGTCGATATCGGCCTCTATGGTGTGATCCATTGCTGCCATGCCGTGGCCCCGCACATGATCGCGCAGAAGAGCGGGCGCATCGTCAACGTCACCGGTGACAGCGCGCGGGTCGGCGAGAAGTTTCTTTCGATTACTGCGGCCTCGCGCGGCGGCGTGCTGTCGCTGACCAAGTCGCTGGCGCGCGAGCTCGGGCCGTCGGGGATCAACGTGAACTGCGTTGCTTTCGGGTTGGTCGCGACCGATCACACCAACCAGGATTGGCTGAAGAAAAACTACGACAAGATCGTGCGCCAGTACCCGCTCGGCCGCATCGGCAAGGCAAGCGATATCGCGCCGGCAATTACCTTCATTGCCTCCGAGGGCGCCAGCTGGATCACCGGCCAGATACTCAGCATCAATGGCGGTTACGCCATGGTCGGCTAGTTGAAGTGGGCCGTGAACGCGCATCCCTATCCGACGCAATAATCCGGTCGGAATGACGCGATGGCCATGCTTCAGGCGCATGGATGCGAGCTTGAGTATGAGTGGGTTGGCGAGCGTATGCCGGGCCGGCCAACGCTCGTCTTCCTGCATCAGGGGCTCGGCAGCGTGGCGCTGTGGCGGGGCTTTCCGGCGAAGCTGGCGGCGGCCACCGGCTGCCAGGCCTTCGTCTACAGCCGCGAAGGTCACGCGGGGTCCGACACTTGCACCTGGCCGCGCCCGCTCGACTTCATGCAGATCGAGGGCCGCGATCGCCTGCCGCAGGTTCTGGCCGCCGCCGGCATCGACGAGTTCATCCTGATCGGCCACTCCGATGGCGGCACCATTGCGCTGGTCTACGCTGCCGAGGTCAAGACGGGGTTGCGCGGCGTCATCGCCGAGGCGCCGCACGTCTTCGCCGAGCGCGCAACCTTGGACCAGATCAGGCACACCCGCGCGACGTATGAAACAGATGCGACAGACGGGACGGATGAGACGGCAAATGAGCCGAAAAATGAGACGGGTGAGATACCCGGTCTGCGCGCCAAGCTGAAGCGCTATCATGGGCGAAATGTCGACAGCGCCTTCTATGGCTGGGCGGCGAGTTGGCTGCAGCCTGGCTTCGAGAATTTCTCGATAGAGGAAATGATTCCAAGTATCGAGGTCCCCGTACTGGCGATCCTCGGCAGCCGGGATGAATATGGAACAATGGCTCAACTCGACCGGCTGCAGAAACGTGCGCGTTGTCCGCTCGAAATATCATCCCCCGATTGTGGGCATACGCCGCATGAAGAGCGCGAGCAGGAGACGCTGGCGCTGATGGCCGATTTCGTCGCCCGCTTGCAAGCGCCGGTTTAATCGCGATGATGCGCCCCCGGCGGCCCGCCTAGACGATCCGTGCGGCCACCGGCTATCTACCGAACGTATCGCTGGCCAAACGACCATGCACGATTTCTGGATCACGTCCGGCTACCACCTGCTGACGCGCGACGCCGACGGCAACCTTGAGGTTGGCGATGAGTTGTTGCGCGCCTACCTGATGCGCCCCGAACTTGAGCCGGTTGACGAATCCTGCGAGGCCGAACGCGAACTCCACGCGGCGCTCGTGGAAAATCCGCGCCTGGCTGTCGACGAGGCGCGGCTGCGGACGCTCGCGGATCCCGATGTTGCCGGCAACTACCGCATCATGCTGCGCTTCCGCGACGACCTGGTGGGTGGAGGCACGATCGAGCGCGGCTATCTTTCGATTTTTGAGCGCGGCGCGATCGACACCCCGCCGCTTTTCCTGGAGCAGCTCACGCATATGATGCTGCGTGGCATTCTCGATGGCGCCGACGATCCGATCCGGATACGCGCCGCCGAACTTCTTTTTCGCGAGCAGCGCGTTACCATCCAAGGCGGGGCGGTGATGGTTGCCGATGCCGAGATCGTCGACCGCCACCAGCAACCCAACGACGAGCCGATCCGGCTGACCCGCCTGTTGGCCGAAGGCGATGCGGCGTTGACCGCGGTCGAGCTCGACGTGCTGTCGGCGGACAACGCCGAGGCCTACTGGTCGCGCTCCGATCATTTCGACACGGTGCTCGATCTCAGCTTCGCCGGCGCCGGGCTCGACGCGCTCTGCCGTGTGATGGAGGCCTGGGTCGCGCACATGCTCGGCGTCGATGTCGCCATTCAGCCGGTGCAGCAAATCACCGACGAGCGCTGGGTCTGGCATATCGGGCTCGACACCGAAGCGACGGCGATCCTGAACGAGCTCTACGAAGGCCGTGAAGTCAGTGAGGATCGATTGGCGCGTCTGATCGCGCTCTTCCGCCTCGAGGCCAAGGATCCTTCGCTGATGCGGGCTGACATTGCCGGGCGGCCGATCTATCTGGGTCTGGCGATGACCCAGGACGGGTTACTGCGCATGAAGCCGCAGAACCTGCTTCTCAACATGCCGCTTGCCGATAAGAGCTGACGCGGGCGGCCGCACACCAATTTGGGAGAGCGACGATGGACGACGACGCCTTCAACATGAATATCCGGAAATTTCTGAAACAGGTCGGCGTGACCTCGCAGCGCGAGATCGAAGCCGCCGTTCAGGACGCCCTCGCCAGTGGTAAGCTTTCCGGCGGCGAAACTTTGACTGCCAAGGTCACGCTGGAGATCGCCGAACTCGGGCTGAGCGAGGTGATCGACGGCAAGATCGGCCTCGACTGACCGGGCCTTAGTCTAGGCTTTCCCGTTGCCGCGGCCGGGCCCGGGCGTGTCGCCCGCCTCCGCCTGCTCACGCAAATAGTCGTCGGTGGTGCGGGTCCGCGGCCGCGGACCGCCGCCGAAATCGGGGCCGCCCTCATCGTTCGCCATGGCGATGATGCGGCAGTCCGGGCACATGCGGATGCGGTCGAGCGCCGCTTCGTCCTTGAACATCGAGTGACCCGCGAGCTTTTCGACCATGCGCTCGATTGACGATTTGACGCCGAAGGCCGTGCCGCATCGCACACAGTCGAACGGCTCCTCCTCGTTCTTGACCACCGAATCGCGCACCGAATCCTGAAAGTTGTAACGCGGCTTCAGCGTGATCACCTTTTCCGGACAGGTCGCCCGGCAAAGCCCGCATTGCACGCAGGCCCGCTCTACAAAACGCAGCGTCGGGCTGTCGGGATCGTCGCGGAAGGCGCCCGTCGGGCAGGCGCTGACGCAAGACAGGCACATGGTGCAGCCTTCGGTCGCGACTTCGATGTCGCCGAAGGGCGCGCCCGCGGGCAGCTCCAGCAAATCGACCGGCTTTGGCGCGTGCTGGTGCAGATGGTTGAGCGCCAGATCAGCCGCCGAACGTTTGCCGCCCAGCACCAGGAAGCTGCCGGCCTTGGGCGCGGCGGCCGGCTTGGCGGCGTAGAGCGCCTCGGCCACGATATCTGGATCGACCTCGTCGATCAGCGAGATCCGCCCGGCGCCATAGCCGAGCCCGTCGAGGAAGGTTTCGGCAAGCTCGATCTGGAAGGCGAGCCCGTCCAAATCGTCGCGCGACTTGGGGCCGACCAGGATGCCGATCCCGCTGGCGCCATACGCGAAGGCGCTGGTCAGAAAATCGAGCCCGACCTGCGTCACTTCGTTGACCGCGAAAGGGATCACATGCGCCGGCAGGCCGCGCCCGGCGCGCGCCATCACCGCGATCAGCTCTTCGCCGTGATCGGTGTCGTGGACCAGCAGCACCGGTGTTTTGCCGCCATGCTTGGCATAAGCAGTGAGGAGTGTGCGCAGCCGGCTGGCCAGGAACTCGCCCGTCGGCAAGGTGTAGCTCGCAGCGCCGGTCGGACAGACGCTGGCGCAAACGCCGCAGCCGCCGCAGATATGCGGGTCGATGACAACCCGGTCGCCGTCGGAGGTGATAGCGCCGGCCGGGCAGCCGTCGAGGCACCGTGAACAGCCGGTGATGCGGTTGCGCGAATGAACACATAGGCTTTCGTCGTACTTGATGTAGCGCGGCTTCTCGAACTCGCCGATCAGATTGGTGATCTCGTAAAGCGCTTTTTGCACCGCCGCGGGGTTGCCGGGATCGGGCTTGAAATAGCCGTCGCGATGCGTGTGGCCGGTCACCAGCGCGGCGCCGCGCGTGAGATCGAGCACGATGTCGAAGCGGAGCAGCGCGTCCTCGGACCGCTCGGCGAAACCGAGCTCGCCGCGCGCCGATGGTGCCGACGGCGCCATTCCTTTCACCGTCACTTCGAAGGCGCCGAGGAAACCGCTGGCGCCGGCGATCTCGCCCTTATAGATCGCGAACTGGGCGGTACGCGGCGGCAGGATTTGCTCGCCGCGCTTCAGCAGGCACGTCACGTCCATGCGGTCGGCGAGCTGGCGCGCCGCCTCGATCGCCTGCCCGTCCTCGCCATAGATCAGAACCGAGCCTTCGGAGCTCAGCGTCACCATTGCGTTCAATGGCGCTTCGAGCTGGGCCTCTTCGAGCAGGGCGAGGATTTTCGGGGTGGCGTTTTTCGCCGCTTCGGACCAACCGGCACGCTCGCGAATATTCGTGTAGCGGATGCGCGCGGGCGCCTTGGCTTCGGCCGCCGTCTCCTCGAAGATCGGCGCTTCCTGCGTGCAGGCGACAAGCACGTCCTGCTCGCGGGCGACCGCCTCGCTGAAGCGTCCGATCTCGCTGCGACAAAGATATGTGCATTGGATCACCTCGCCCTCAAGGCCGGCCCTGGCGATCGCCTTGCCATCGAGCGGCATCGTGCCTTCGCAGTCGCAGACGAAGACGGTTTGCCTCTTGGGTTGGTCTATTGGCCTTGATTCACTGGGTTTTTCCGCCATCGCTCCCGTCCGCCGTTCTGTCATCCTGGCCGTCGCCCAAGCCTATCCTTCAACGGGAAGTGGCACTCATACCGGCTCCAGGTCAAGGCCCGGCGGCGGCGAGGACCAAGGCGGCACATGCGGCCCGCGGGACTCGCCATTGGCCAAAGCCGGCCTATTTGATAGCGTGTCCCGTGTAAGGGAGAGGTGTGGGAGCCTCGTATTTGGCGGACGGACGCCCTTGGCGATCATCAAGAGCACAATGTCGGTCGGCGTGGTGATCGAACGCCGGCCTGCCGAGTCGGAATGGATCGACCATACGTGGCATGTCGAGGCGGTGCTGCCTGGCGCTCCCGATATCGACGCGTGGGTCGAGCTTGAACGGGACGGCGAGCGTATCCGCTACCACGCCGCCACGCTGCCGCTTGAGATCTACCGGGGCGAGACCGAGGGTTATAAGTATAACCTGACCCTTGAGCAGCCGATCGTCTACGTCGTGCTCGACCCGGAGCCCGACGGCGAGGACCCTGTCGAGGTAAGCCTTGCCACCGTCTGCCCTTACGAGGCGCAGGACTATCTGGACGGCAGCGAAGTGCAAGTCGAAACAGTGCCCATGCCGGCGGCGATCGCTGCCTGGCTCGCCGATTTCGTCGAGAAACACCATGTCGACGTGCCCTTCAAGAAAAGGAAACGCGTGCCGCATCCGGACAAGGCCGGGAGTTCCGATGCCGCCCCCAACGAGTTGATCCTGCCGCCGGCCCGGCCGGACCGAGGTGGCCGTGTCTGAGCGCGATAAACCGATCGACAAGCCGACAGCCGAAGCGTCTGCCCAGACCGCCGAAGCGACGACCGATGAGCCGTTCCTGAAACGCTGGTCGCGCCTCAAATCCGACGATGGGGTCGGCGAGATCGAGGGCGGCGCGGCCGGGGACAGCGGGGAGGTTGAGACCGCGCTTGCGGAAACCGAGGCCGGCGTGGCCGCGATCGATCCTGCCGATCTGCCTGATGTCGAAAGCCTCGACAAGGATTCCGACTATTCGGTTTTCATGCAGGAGGGCGTGCCCGACGCGCTGCGCAGCCTTGCGCTGCGCAAGCTCTTCATGAGCAATCCGATTTTCTCGGTGCTCGATGGTCTCAATGACTATGACGAAGATTACAGCAAGATCGGTATCGTGGCCCAGAAGGTCGCCACCGCCTACAAGCCCGGCCGCGGCTTTCTTGAGGACTCTGATCTGGTCAAGATCGACGAGCCCGTCGACGTTGCCGGCGACGCTGACGCGGGCGAAGTGGACGACGATGATGATGTGGGCGATGGGGATATCGAAGACGACGACACCGACGACGGCGACATCGAAGACGGCGCCGCCGCGGCCCGGACCGCGGATGCGGACCCGGGCAGCAGCGCACCGGAACCGGAGCTGTTGGCCGCCAATGACGCCGGCGATGCCGGCGACGAGCCAATCGTTACGACGATTTCGCAAGACCGGCGCGACCTTGAGCCGGCCAAACCCAAGGCCGCGGGATCCGCAAGTTCCGTTCGCAAACCAGGCGAGGACGATAAGACCGACGTCTAGAGCATGATCCGTTTAGTTGGCCTCGGTCTTCATGCGCGCTGGCGCGCGGCCCCCCTCCCTAACCCTCCCCCTCAAGGGGGGAGGGAGTGTCTGCGTAAACCTTTCCGGATTTTGCTCTAGTCTGGCGTTCCGTCGTCGACCTTCCAGGCTTGTGCCGGCGCATCGCCGCCGGTCTCCACCGTCCGAAAATTTTCCACGATCCCCTCTTCGGTGAAGTCCCGTTCAATTGTAATCACCGTGTTGACCGGATGGTCGCAGAGGCTGGCGGCGAAACCGGCTTCCTCGTGCGCGGCGGCCAGTGCCGCATCGCGGTCCGGCGCGCCGTAATGTTCCAGAAAATGGTCGGCGAGGCGGGCGATCATGGCCGCGTATTCGGCCTCGCTGATCGGCGCCACCGCGGCCAGCGTGGACCAGCCGAAGCTTGTCGTACCGAGAAAGCCGTTGCGAAAGGCCTGGCGCCGTTTGCCGCTCAGCTGATCGGGTGCGTCGCCAGCGAAGACGAAGGTCCCGGTGATTGCCCATTCGCCGGATTCGGCCGCCTGTTCGAAGACATGGGCGTCGCTGGCATCCATACGGATCGTGCGTGGGAACAGCATGTGGCGCTTGTCCCGGCGTGCTTGTGTTGGCGTTCAGGGTCGCACGGGCTTAGCCGGCCGCGCCGTCCAGCGTTTCGATCAGATCGACCGCGCCGATCGCTTGTGTGCCCGCTGCGCTTTCAAGCAGAATGCCGCCCGTATCCGACAACCCGCCGAACCGTCCCGCGAAGTCATGCCCGCCGATGTGCAGCTCTATTTCCCCACCATCTATTCTTGCCTGGGACATCCAGCCGGTGCGGATCGGATCGAAGCCGTCTTTCTGCCAGCGATCGATCCAGGCCAGAAGATAGCGCGCGAAGGCGCCGCTGACCTTGCCGGTCGATATGCCCATGCAGCCTTCATCCTCGAATGTTGTGAGGCTGAGGTCGGTAGCTTCGGTGCTGCTTTCGGCGAACCGGGTCACGCCGATATCGATCGCGATCACCAGCCAATCGGGAACATCGTCTATGCCACAGCTCGCCGGCCGACAGACGCGAAGTCTGCCAAGAACGGCGTCATTCAGCAGCACCGTGGTCGGCAATCGGAAACCGACAACGACAAGCGGCGGCAGCGTTGCCCCCAGCGCGTTGCCCAATGTGGTCATGCCGACATGGACTATTTGGGCGGCGGCCCGCAGCGGCACGTCCGGGCTCAGGGTAATCGCGCATTGGGCGCGGTCGCTCCGGTCGACCCAGAACAGAGTGGCCGGGTCGGCGCCCGATGCCGCGGCACGCGTCGCCTCCCTTACCGCGTCGGCTTCGGCGGGCAACGGTACGGTTCGGTAGATCGGCGGTGCTTCAGGTGCGTTGCTCATCGTACCCAGTGCATAGCAGAAAGACTTGGCTTTCAGAATCAAGAACCGACCGGCGACAATTTCGAACTCGCCAAAGCCAATTCATTTACGCCAAACCAACAAGTTGTGCCGCGCGGATAAAACGGCCCCCAACTGTTACGTCGGTTGTGTTTCGCGCAGACAGTCGACTGAATAATTTGTTTGGCCCACCAATTTAGAACGATTCATATTGTTTCATGACTGAAAGGCGAATATTCTGAAACTGGATGGACGTATTGTCGAGACTACGCGTATTGGCGGTGGAAATTCGCTTTTACGCGATGCGGATTGCAAGTCGGTGTTTTGCAACCCGTTACGTTGGGAGAACGACAAGGCCTGTCATCAAGCAACGGGCCAGTCATTAGGGGGATGTGTTGGGCGCGATCGACGGCTGCCCGTTCGAGGTTCTCGAAGAAGATCTTTTGCGTGCGCAGATTTATGCACTGCTCGGGCAGCTGTTAGTGCGGCCGCCCGATCAAGCACTGATTGATCTCGCGAGCAATCTCGAAGGCGACGATACCCCGCTAGGTGAGGCGTTGAACGAGCTTGCCGTGGCGGCGCGCGCGACTTCGCTCGAAGCGGCTGAGAGCGAGTACAACGAGCTGTTCATCGGTGTGACGCGCGGCGAGCTCATTCCCTACGCATCCTACTATCTCACAGGTTTCCTGCACGAGCGTCCGCTCGCCGAGCTGCGCACCGCGATGTCAAAGCTGGGCATTTCGCGGGCCGAAGGCGTCGTCGACCCCGAGGATCACATTGCCGCCTTGTGCGAAATGATGCGCGGCATGATGACCGGAGTTTTCGGCAAGCCCATGCCGCTGCCCGAACAGTGCGCCTTTTTCGACGAGCATATCGCGAAATGGGCCACGAAGTTCTTCGAAGACCTGGAAGTCGCGGAAAGCTCCAAGTTTTACGTGCCGGTCGGTCGCATCGGCCGGCACTTTATGTCGATTGAAGCAGAAGCATTTGAATTGGCGGCATGACCGCCTGTGCCCGGAATGATGGGCATCATGAACGAGATGCGGCCAGGATTTCCAAGGCCGACGGAGCAGACGGAAAGTTGGACGAGGCTTTTGACGAGACCATGAAAGCGATCATGGTCGAGAACAGGCAAAGTGGGAGAGATGAGATGAAGGACAGCGATCTCGAAAAGCCCGCCCGCCGCAACCTTCTTCGAGGGTTGTTTCTCGGTGCGGCCGCCGCGACCACCGCGGGGCTGACGTCGGGCACGGCGCAGGCGGCGTCTCCGGAAACGGATGACGCCTCGGGCGGCTACCAGGACTCGGACCATGTCCGCCGCTACTACGCCTTGGCGGACGACTAGGGTTCCAGACGGCAATCGCATCAACGAAGCTGAGATAGGGAGTTAGAAATGCTCACCAAGAAAGCAAATGGGGTTGCGAATGGCCCCCGTTTGTCGAAAGTGCTTGGTGGCTTGACGGGAGGCACCATCGATCGACGTGCCTTCCTGAAGCGCTCAGGCCTGACAGCGGGCGGTATCGCAGCCGCAGCAGCCCTTTCGCCGGGCATGGTGACCAAGGCGAAGGCGGCGGCAGCACCTGCCACCGGCAAGATTTCCATCGTGAAGTCCGTGTGCACGCACTGCGCCACCGGCTGCACGGTGATCGCCGAAGTGATGAACGGCACCTGGATCGGCCAGGAGCCGGGCTACGACAGCCCGATCAACCAGGGGGCACACTGCTCGAAGGGCGCCGCGGTGCGCGAGCACGCCCATGGCGAGCGCCGCCTGCGCTACCCGATGAAGCTGCAGGGCGGCAAATGGGTAAAGCTCTCCTGGGAACAGGCGATCAACGAAGTCGGCGACAAGATGATGGAGATCCGCAAGAAGTCGGGTCCTGATTCTGTCTACTGGCTGGGCTCCGCCAAGTACAGCAACGAGCAGGCCTATCTGTTCAGGAAGTTCTACGCCTTCTGGGGTTCCAACAATGGTGACCACCAGGCGCGCATCTGCCATTCCACCACGGTCGCGGGCGTCGCGAATACGTGGGGCTATGGCGCGATGACGAACTCGATGAACGACATTCGCAACTCCAAGCTGGTGTTCCTGATCGGCTCCAACCCCGCCGAGGCGCATCCGGTTTCGATGCTGCACATCCTGGCGGCGAAGGAGAAGAACAATGCGCCGATCATCGTGGTCGACCCGCGCTTCACGCGCATGGCCGCCCATGCCGACGAGTTCATGCGCATCCGTCCGGGCAGCGACGTTCCGGTGATCTGGGGCATCCTCTGGCACATCTTCGAGAACGGCTGGGAGGACAAGGAGTTCATCCGCCAGCGTGTCTGGGGCATGGACAAGATCCGCCAGGAGGTGAAGAAGTGGACGCCCGAGGAAACCCAGCGCGTCACCGGCGTGCCGGGGGCCCAGATGCGGCGCGTCGCCGAGCTGATGGCCAAGAACAAGCCGGGCACCGTGATCTGGTGCATGGGCGGCACCCAGCACACCAACGGCAACAACAACACCCGCGCCTACTGTATCCTGCAGCTCGCGCTGGGCAACATGGGCAAGGCCGGCGGCGGCACCAACATCTTTCGCGGCCACGATAATGTGCAGGGCGCAACCGACATGTGCGTGCTCTCGCACTCGCTCCCCGGCTATTACGGGCTGAAGGCCGGCTCGTGGAAGCATTGGGCGCGCGTCTGGGATGTCGACTACAACTGGGTCAAGGCCCGGTTCGCGTCGAAGAAGCTCATGGAGAGCAAGGGCATCCCGGTGTCCCGCTGGATCGACGGCGTGCTGGAGAAGAAAGAGAACATCGATCAGCCCGACAATCTGCGGGCGATGGTGTTCTGGGGCCATGCGCCGAACTCGCAGACCCGCGGCGTGGAGATGAAGAAGGCGATGGAGAAGCTCGATCTTCTCGTCGTCATCGATCCATATCCAACGGCCACCGCGGTCATGCACGATCGCAAGGACGGCGTCTATCTGCTGCCCGCATCGACCCAGTTTGAGACCTACGGGTCGGTGACCGCCTCGAATCGGTCGTTGCAGTGGCGTGACCGCGTGGTCAAACCGGTCTTCGAATCGAAGCCCGACCAGGAGATCATGTATCTGTTCGCCAAGAAGTTTGGCTTCGACAAGCAGATGTTCAAACACATCAAGGTGAACGGCAACGAGCCGCTGGTCGAGGATATCACCCGCGAGTTCAACAGCGGCATGTGGACGATCGGTTATACCGGCCAGTCGCCGGAACGGATCAAGGCCCACATGGCGAACCAGGCCACCTTCGACGTGACCACGATGCAGGCCAAGGGCGGCCCGGTGGACGGCGAGTATTACGGTCTGCCGTGGCCGTGCTGGGGCACTGCCAAGATGAAGCACCCGGGGACGCCGATCCTCTACGACACGTCCAAACCGGTGGCGAAGGGTGGTCTCTGTTTCCGGAACCGCTTCGGCGTCAAGGGGCCGGACAAATGGGGCGGCGGCAATATGCTCGCCGAGGGCTCCTATCCGGTCGGCTCGGAGATCAAGGATGGTTATCCCGAGTTCAGCATGGCCCTGCTGAAGAAGTTGGGCTGGGACAAGGATCTGACCGCAGGAGAGCGGGCCGCCATCGAGAAGGTCGCCGGCGACAAGACCAACTGGAAGACCGACCTTTCGGGCGGCATCCAGCGGGTGGCGATCAAGCATGGTGCGGCGCCCTTCGGCAATGCGAAGGCCCGGGCCGTGGTCTGGACCTTCCCCGATCCGGTACCGATCCATCGCGAGCCGCTTTACGCGCCGGACCGCGCGCTGGTGGCCAAGTATCCAACCTACAAGGATACCAGGGCCTATCGTCTGCCGACGCTCTACGAGAGCATCCAGAAGAAGGATTTCACGGGTCAGTTCCCGATCATCCTCACTTCCGGCCGCCTCGTGGAATACGAGGGCGGCGGCGACGAGTCGCGGGCCAATCCGTGGCTGGCCGAGCTCCAGCAGGAGATGTTCGTCGAGGTCAATCCGGCCGACGGCAACAATGCCGGGGTCAGGGACGGGCAGCTTGTCTGGGTCAGCACGCCTGAGGGTGCCAAGATCAAGGTCAAAGCCATGTTCACCGAGCGCGTTGGGCGCGGTGTGGCGTTCCTGCCGTTCCACTTTGGCGGCTGGTTCCAGGGCGAAGACCGACGGTCGAAGTATCCCAAGGGGGCCGATCCGATTGTCCTGGGCGAGGCGGCCAACACCGCCATGACCTACGGCTACGATTCGGTGACCCAGATGCAGGAGTCGAAGGTCAGCCTCTGCAACATCAAGGCGGCGTAAGGAGAAAAATCATGGCACGCATGAAATTCCTCTGTGACTCCGAGCGCTGCAACGAATGCAATGCTTGTGTCACGGCATGCAAGAACGAGCACGAAGTTCCCTGGGGCGTGAACCGCCGGCGGGTCGTCACGATCAATGACGGCAAGCCCGGTGAGCGCTCGATCTCGGTGGCCTGCATGCACTGCTCGGACGCGCCGTGCATGGCGGTCTGCCCGGTCGACTGTTTCTACCAGACCAAGGACGGCGTCGTGCTCCATTCCAAGGATCTGTGCATCGGCTGCGGCTACTGCTTGTACGCCTGTCCGTTCGGTGCGCCGCAGTACCCGCAGGCCGGGAACTTCGGCAGCCGCGGCAAGATGGACAAGTGCACCTTCTGCAACGGCGGTCCGGAGAAGGACCACAGCAAGGCTGAGTTCGACAAGTACGGACGCAACCGCATCGCGGAAGGCAAGCTGCCGCTCTGCGCTGAGATGTGTTCGACCAAGGCGCTGCTGGCCGGCGATGGCGACAAGGTTTCCGATATCTATCGCAAACGCGTCACCACCCGCGGCTTCGGCTCGCGTCCTTGGGGTTGGGGCAACGCCTATGGGCCCAGCGGCCGCACATAATCGCGGGGCTTGTTGAGGCCGGATATGGGTTTGGGCGGTTTCGGCCTGGGGATGCTAGTCGCCAGGCCGGGCCGCTACTCCCGGCAGTCCGGCCGCCACTGGGTTTAGAGAACGGCGGATTGCGGCGCCGGTCTGAGTGAGCGCTGGAATGCGCGAACAGGCGAGGCGGGCGCCGCCAGGCGGAACTTCAGGGCTCCGCCGAACAGAAGACCTCGGGAGGTCCAAATGGAGATCCGGATGAGGCTCACTGGAATTTGTCGGGGGATTTGCGGGGGAATTTGCGCGCGTGTCCTCGGCACGGCGTTGATTGGTCTTGCGTTTCTGTTGATCGGCGGTATCGCTGATCTCGGCCATTGGTGGACCAGCCAGGCCGCTGCGCAAAGCGGCGGCAGCGTCCGCCCGCCGGCCAGCGCCAACAAATGGGCGCCGTCTCGACCAGGCAAAATATCGCCCCAAGGTGGCGGCGACGTGCAGAAAGGCGTCGGTGCCGGCAACTTGCCGAAGACCACCGGGCCGCAACAGAGCCAGCCGCGCATGTGGCGTGATATTCGCCGCGGCATCCAGGGCAAGGTCTCGATCCCGAACCAAAAGGCCGGCTATCTCATCCAATCGCAAGGCCAGATGTGGAGGGAGCTGCGTAACACCAAGGTGTTCAAGTTCGGCGCCTGGCTGCTCGCCGGAACGGTTGCGGTGCTGTTCCTATTCTTTATCTACCGCCGCCGCATTCCGATCGACGGCGGCGAGTCGGGCCGCACATTGGAGCGCTTCAACAATCTTGAGCGTTTCGCCCACTGGCTGACGGCGACGTCATTCATCATCCTGGGCCTTACCGGGCTTGCGATGCTCTACGGCAAGGCTGTGCTCATTCCGCTCATCGGCAAGAGCGGCTTCGCCTCGCTGATGATGCTGGGCAAGATGGCCCACAACTATCTGGGCTTTGCCTTCATCGTCGGCATCGTGCTGATGGCGGTGATCTGGCTGCGCCAGAACCTGCCCGACAAGTATGACATTCCCTGGCTGCTGAAGGGCGGCGGGCTGATCACCAAGGGCCATCCGGCGGCGCGGAAATTCAATTTCGGCCAGAAAATGATCTTCTGGTCGGTCGTGATCATCGGCGGGATTATCTCTTATACCGGCGTGCTGCTGCTGTTCCCGGAATCGGGATCGCTGATCGACATGCAGAGCAACCAATATTGGCACGCCGTGCTGTCGCTGGTGATGATCGCGGTGATCATCGCGCATATCTATATCGGCAGCCTGGGCATGAAGGGCGCCTTCCAGGCGATGGGCTCGGGCCATGTCGACGAGAACTGGGCCAAGCAGCATCACAGCGCCTGGGTCGATGAAGTTGCCGGCAAGGACGGCAAGGCGTCCGCCGGCGGGGCTGCGGAATGACCGGCCGGCGGGGCCACGGAGTGATAGGCGCGGCAGGGGAGGCAGAACGATGAAGGCATTTCTTGCAGGATGTGTCGCGGCGGTTGCGATCGCCGTGGTCGCGGCCCTGGTGCTGGGCGGCCTCGGCATGAGCAGCGCGGAAGTGTTCCAGGCGGCGCAGAGCGTTCGGCTCTAAGTCGTGGCACAGCGTTAGGCGCAACGCACCGGCCACGTGTCAACGAACCCCGCATCGCGGAGATACGGCTGTTCGGGTCCCGACACCCGAGCGCGCGGAAATGCGTGTTCGGTGCTGTTGGCGGGCAGCGTAATTGCCGGGCTTCTTGTTCTATCGGCGGGCAGCGCCGTGCGCGCGGCCGAGGCCAAGGCGCCCGACATCGCGCGCGGCGAGCGCTTGTTCAAGAAGTGCATTCACTGCCACACCGTCAATCGCCAGGGCAGGCACCGGATCGGCCCCAACCTGCACGGGTTGTTCGGCCGTCGCGCCGGGACGATATCGGGGTTCGATTTCTCAAATGCCTGGCGCGGCGCGAAATTCGTCTGGACCGAAAAGACGCTCGACACCTATCTGCGCAACCCGCGCCAGACGATCCCGAACAATCTGATGCAGTTCGACGGGCTCAACCGGCCGGAGGATCGTGCCGCGCTGATCGCCTATATGAAGGTGATTACCCGCTGAGACGGCCTGCCGCCCGACATCATTTACCGTTCTTGATTTCCTTGCCCGACGCCACATCCCATTGACGCACCAGCTCGTCGGCTCCGGCCGACAGGATACGCGTGCCGTCGGGCGAGAACTTGGCGTCCCAGACAGGTTTTTCATGGCCGCGCAGGATCTTGGCGATCCGTCCGGTCTTGGCGTCCCACAGGCGGATGATGCCGTCGCGCCCGGCCGAAACCAGCAGCTTGCCCGAGGGCGAGAGGTCGACCGCCGCGACGAACCCGTCATGGCCTTGCAGGACTTTGAGCACTGCGCCGGTCCGCACGTCCCAGATGCGCACCGTTTTGTCGACGCCGCCCGACACCATGACCCGCCCGTCCCGCGACAGCGCGACCGCGTTGACGCTCAGCGTGTGGCCGCGGAAGGCCTTGAGTTGGTGGCCGGTCGCGAGCTCCCAAAGACGCAGACTGCCGTCGATGCTCGCAGTGATCGCCGCGCGGCCGTCGGGCGCTACGACCAGATCGGTGATGGGCCGCTTGTGCCCGTTCATGCGGCGCAGCAATGCCCCGGTCTTCACGTTCCATATCCGCAGCGTGCGATCGATGCCGCCCGAGAGCAGCCATTTTCCATCGGGCGTGAACGCGGCGGAGGTGATCATGCCCTTGTTGTCGGTCTTGAAGACGCGCAGCACCTTGCCCGACGAAAGCTCCCACAGCTTCAATGTGCCGTCGGCACTGGCCGTCGCCGCGGTCTTGCCGCTTGGGCCGAAGGCGACCGCGTTCACGCTGAGATGGTGGCCCTTGAACATGCGCACTTCCGCGCCGGTTCGCAGATCCCACAGCCGCATCGTCCAGTCCCAGCTCCCCGAGACCGCGCGCGTGCCGTCCGGCGAGAACGCCACCGAATTGACAATACTGACATGGCCCTTCATCGCGGGCTCGGCCGCGGGAACCGCCACCACCAACAGCGCCAATGCGCCTGCCGCGCGCGTCAACCGCCACATAGCTGCCTCCCGATTATGGCCGTCGCCCCAATTAGGCTGGGCCCAAGTTTGGGCAATGTCGATTTCGAAAGCAAGGCGCCAAGCCCGCTGGCGGCGCATTCGAGGCGTCAGCCGCCGTCACTTTAGTAAAAGGCGAATGTCCGCATCTCGATGCTTTCGCGCTCCGGAGCATTCATCGGCGTGTTTGGATCGTCGAACGCGCTGTGCGCGGTGAAACGGGCGCGCCCATCGGTCAGCGAATCGAAGCATTTGAAGACCAATGCCTCGTCGCGGGTCATCTCCGGAAAATTGTACCAGCTGTGCTGGGGGTTGAAGGCGAGTTGCAGCACTTCGCCGACCCGGTCTTCGTAACGGAGCTCGGTTACTTTCAGATCTCCATCGGCGATGCTCCGGGCATCGCAGATCGCCAATGGATCGCGCTGGACCGGCGCGCCGATCGGCCGCCACACCTGTACCACGGCGAAGCGTCCCGACAGACGCGCCTCGGCTTCAGCGGCGGGCAACAGGTCGCGAACCCGCTGCGGGGCGGAGCGGTCGGTGTAATCGTTGTGGGCTATCCGCACCGGCTCGCGCACCGATTTCGCTGTGCGTGTCGCCTCGGTGCTGGCGCGGATCGTGTGGTCGAAGACCATGACATGCGCGGCTCCCGTCGCCGCTTTCACCAGCGCGGCGGTTTCGGGGTAGTAAACCGAACGAACCTCTGCGTCGTCGTAGAAGTCGCTCACCGCGGAGTGATGGCGCGCGAAGACAAAACCTTCGCGCTCGATCCCGAAGGTGTCCGCTTTTGGCCGGCCGCTTTGGATGGCAACCACATGCGCCTCGAACCGACCGTCGCGCGTCGCGACATCTGCGCCGGGCCGTGGAATGTGGGTTACCGGCGGCGCGCCGGTATCGACCACATAATTGACGGACGCCTCGACAAGATCGCCGCTGGCCGCCGGGGTTGCCTGTACCGTGTTTTCCATCGCTCCGATCCGCGCGTTATTGCTTCGCCTGGTTGCTAACATTGATCGCCGCGGCGATCCTGGCAATCCCATTGCGGGTTTTCCGCCGTACCCGCATTGCAAATCCCTGGAAATAAACGTAAATCGGCAGGGCAGAGCGACCAGGAGGGGAATTGCCATGAGCGAGCCGGTGATCAAAGCGGCCGACGTTCTTGAGGCCAGCAAGGGCATGCTGCAGAAACAGCTTTATGTCGTATTTACGCGGCCCACGAAGGGCCTCGGCCCGGTGATGGAGAACCTCGAAACCCATCTCGCCTATCAGGTGAAGCTCGAAAGCGACGGCATCATGGTCGGCGCCGGCCCGTTCTGGCTCGACGACGAGGAAACCTGGGGCGGCGAGGGGATGGTTATCATCCGTGCGGCATCACTGGCCGCGGCCCGCAATATCGCGGAGGCCGACCCGATGCATGCCAGCGGCGCGCGCAGCTTCGAGGTCCGGCCGTGGCTGCTCAACGAAGGCACGATCACGGTCAAGATCAGCTTTTCCAAGAATGAGCGCGAGTTTATCTGACGGTGATGCAGGCCGCATGCGGCCCTATAACGCGGCATCACAGCGTTGCAAATGCCGGCGCCACGGGCACAATCGGGTCATAACGATAACCGGCAACGATAACCGGCGGGTCACGCGAAAATCGGGAGGACCATCATGCAGGTGGCGGCGGTCAACGGCATTCACGTTCACTATCGCGACATCGACCCGGGCGGGTCGAGGCCGGTGCTGGTCTTCTCCAATTCGCTCGGAACCGACTTCCGCATCTGGGATCGGGTGATCGAGCGGCTGGGCGATCGCTACCGGATCATCACCTACGACAAGCGCGGGCATGGGCTGTCCGAGGGGGTGTCGGCGCCCTACAAGCTCTCCGACCATGTTGAGGATTTGGTGGGCCTGCTGAATTATCTCGGGGTTTCGGGCGCAATCGTTTGCGGCCTCTCGGTGGGCGGCCTGATCGCCCAGTCGCTCGCGGACGAGCATCCCGAGCTTGTCGACCGGCTCATCCTTTGCGACACCGCCCACAAGATCGGCGCAGCCGATATGTGGAACGAGCGCATCGCCGCGGTCGAGAAAGGCGGCATCGAGAGCCTCGCCGACGGCGTGCTGGAGCGCTGGTTCTCGGCCGATTTCCGCGCCAACAGAACCGCCGAGTTGTCGGCCTGGCGAAACATGCTGGTGCGCACGACGGCTGATGGATATGCCGGCACATCCGCGGCGATCCGCGATGCCGACCTGACCGAAAGCTCGGCGAAACTCGGCGTGCCGACGCTGTGTATTTGCGGATCCGAAGATGGCGCCACCACGCCGGAGCTGGTGCGCTCGACGGCCGATCTCATCCCGGGCGCCCGGTTCGAGCTTATCGAAGGCGCGAGACATTTGCCCTGCATCGAGGCGCCCGACGCGGTCGCCGATCTCATCCTGGCGTTCAGCGCGGAGACGGTCGATGCCTGAGCGACGCATCGCCAGAGGACACGACCGATCATGATCATCGATTGCCATGGGCACTACACGACGGCGCCCGCCCAACACGACGACTTCCGTCAGGCCCAGATCGGCCGGCTGGAGGACCCAAGCCTGCCAGCCCCGGTCTACGGCGAGATCAGCGACGACGAGATTCGCGAGAGCGTCGAGGCCAACCAGCTCAAGCTGCAAAAAGAGCGCGGCGGCGACTTGACGGTGTTTTCGCCCCGCGCCTCGGCCATGGCCCACCATATCGGCAATGAGGCGATATCGTTGGAATGGACCCGCGCCTGCAACGATTTGATTGCCCGCGTTGTCGGACTCTTTCCCGACAATTTCATCGGCGTCTGCCAACTGCCCCAATCGCCGGGCGTGCCGATCGCGAACTCAATTGCCGAGCTAGAGCGCTGCGTGAACGAGCTCGGCTTCGTCGGCTGCAACCTAAACCCCGATCCCTCCGGTGGGCACTGGACGTCGTTACCGCTCACCGACAGGAGTTGGTATCCGTTCTTTGAGAAAATGGTCGAACTCGACGTGCCGGCGATGGTCCATGTCTCCGCGTCATGCAATCCAAATTTTCATGCAACGGGCGCCCATTACATCAACGCCGATACCACCGCCTTCATGCAATTCATCGAGGGCGATCTGTTCACCGACTTCCCGGACCTGCGCATCATCATCCCGCATGGCGGCGGGGCGGTGCCCTATCACTGGGGCCGCTATCGGGGCTTGGCGGATATGCTGAAACGCCCGCCGTTGCCCGAGCATGTGATGAAGAATGTGTTCTTCGATACTTGCGTCTACCATCAACCGGGCATCGATCTGCTGTTCCGCGTTATCGATGTCGACAACATCCTCTTCGGCTCGGAGATGGTCGGTGCCGTGCGCGGCATCGATCCCGAATCGGGGCATCATTTCGATGACACCAAGCGCTATGTCGACGGCCTCGATATTCCCGAAGCGGACAAGCAGAAGGTCTTCGAGGGCAACGCCCGGCGGGTCTATCCGCGCCTGGACACCGCTCTGAAGGCGCGCGGCAGATGAGCCAGTTCCAGATGGATGCAGATTGGCTAGTCTTCCATCCTAATCCCTCGAAGCCCACCTACACGCCGCCGCCGGGCGCGGTCGACGCGCATTGTCATGTCTTCGGGCCTGGGGATCGGTTTCCTTATGCGCCGGAACGAAAATACACGCCCTGCGACGCGCCGAAGGAAAAGCTGTGGGCTTTGCGAGACCATCTGGGGTTTGCGCGCAATGTGATCGTCCAGGCGACCTGTCACGGCGCGAACAATCGTGCCCTCGTCGATGCGCTTGAAAATTCCGACGGGCTGGCCCGGGGTGTTGGTTCGATCAAAGCCGACATCACCGACGAGGAACTCGAAGCGCTGCACGCGGCCGGCGTGCGCGGCGTGCGGTTCAATTTCGTCAAGCGCCTGGTCGACGCGTTGCCCCGCGAGCCCTTGAAGGCCATCGCCAAACGGATCGCGCCGCTCGGCTGGCACATCGTCATCTATTTCGAAGCGCCCGAGCTGCCCGAGCTCTACGACTTTTTCACCTCGTTGCCGACGACCGTGGTGGTCGATCACATGGGCCGGCCCGATGTCTCGCTGCCGGTCGATGGGCCCGAGTTCGAGCTTTTCATCAAGTTGATGCGCGAGCACGAAAACTTCTGGTCGAAGGTGACCTGTCCTGAGCGCCTATCGAAGGCGGGCCCGCCGGGCTATGACGATGTCGCGCCGTTCGGACGGCATCTTGTCGAGACCTTCCCCGACCGCGTTCTGTGGGGCACCGACTGGCCCCATCCCAACATGAAAACCCACATGCCCAACGACGGCCACCTGGTCGATTTCATTCCCAAGATCGCGCCGACCGAGGTCCTTCAGCAGAAGCTGCTGGTGGACAATCCGATGCGGCTTTACTGGGCAGACTGAGGAGACATCGCATGGCGCTCGAAAAGCCCTATCGGGACATCCCCGGCACCACGGTGTTCGATGCCGACATGTCGCGCATCGGCTACCACCTCAACCAGTTCTGCATGACCTTGATGAAGGCCGAGAACCGCGACCGGTTCCACGCCGATGAGCGGGCCTATCTTGACGAATGGGAGATGACTGAAGACCAAAAGCAAGCCGTCCTCGACCGCGACTACAACCGGATGATTTCGCTGGGCGGAAATATTTATTTCCTCGCCAAGATCTTTGCCAGCGATGGTTTGTCTTTCCAGTATGCCGCCGCGACCATGACCGGTATGACCCAGGAAGAATATGCCCAGATGATGCTGGATGGCGGGCGCTCGCCGGAGGGTAATCGTTTTATCGGAGAAAAGAAGAATGGCTAGGATTACCGCCGGCGTAACGACGTCGCACATACCGGCCATCGGCGCCACCATCGATCTTGGAAAAACCAAGGAGCCGTATTGGGCGCCGTTGTTCGAGGGCTACGAGTTCTCCAAGAAATGGATGGCGGAGAACAAGCCCGACGTGGTTTTCCTGGTCTACAACGACCATGCGACGGCGTTCAGCCTCGAAATTGTTCCGACGTTTGCAATTGGCTGCGCGGCCGAATTTCAGCCCGCCGACGAGGGGTGGGGGCCGCGACCGGTGCCGGTGGTCAAGGGCCAGCCCGACCTTGCCTGGCACATCGCCCAGTCGGTGATCCAAGACGATTTCGATCTCACGATCGTCAACAAGATGGACGTCGACCACGGGCTAACGGTGCCGTTGTCGTTGATGTTTGGACAGCCCGACGAGTGGCCTTGTACCGTCATTCCTTTCCCCGTCAACGTCGTGCTCTATCCACCGCCCTCGGGCAATCGCTGCTACCAGCTTGGCAAAGCGATCCGCAAGGCGATCGGGTCTTTCGACGAAGACCTCAATGTCCAGATATGGGGCACCGGCGGGATGAGCCATCAGTTGCAGGGGCCGCGCGCCGGCCTGATCAACAAGGCGTTCGACCAGGACTTCTTCGACCGCATCATCGCCGAGCCGGAGGAACTGGCAAAGAAGCCCCATGTCGAATACGTGCGCGAGGCCGGGTCTGAAGGGATCGAGCTCGTCATGTGGCTGATCATGCGCGGCGCCATGGACGACGATGTCGACGAGATCTATCGCTTCTATCATGTCCCCGCCTCGAACACGGCGGTCGGACATCTTATTCTCGAAAACCGCCGTTAGCTGAAAACGGCATTGGGCCGACACCAGCAGCAGGAGACCAGGCAAGGTGAAAATTGTTCTCGCGGGCGCCGGCGCGTTCGGCCAAAAGCATTTGGACGGCATTGCCAAGATCGACGGTGTTGAGGTTGTCTCGCTTGTCGGCCGCCGCCTGGAGCCGACCCGGGAAATCGCCGACAAATACGGCGTCGCCCACGTAACGACAGACTTCGACGAAGCCCTGGCCCGGCCGGGGGTGGACGCGGCAATCTTGTGCACACCCACCCAGATGCACGCCGAGCAGGCAATCAAGGCGATGCGCGCCGGCAAGCATGTGCAGGTCGAGATCCCCGTTGCCGACAGCTGGGCCGATGCGCAGGCGGTCGACGCGGTGCAAAAGGAGACCGGCCTTGTCTGCATGGTCGGGCATACCAGGCGTTTCAACCCGTCCCATCAATGGGTCCACAACAAGATCAAGGCGGGCGATCTTTCGATCCAGCAGATGGATGTGCAGACCTATTTCTTCCGCCGCAAGAACATCAATGCGGCGGGGGATCCGCGCTCATGGACAGACCACCTGCTTTGGCACCATGCGGCGCACACGGTTGATTTGTTCCAGTATCAGGCTGGCGAGGAGGTGACGGTTGCCCAGGCGGTGCAAGGCCCGATCCATCCCGAACTGGGCATTGCCATGGACATGTCAATCCAGCTGAAGACGACGGGCGGCAAGATTTGCACCCTGTCGCTGTCGTTCAACAACGATGGGCCGCTCGGCACTTTCTTTCGCTATATCTGCGACAACGGCACCTATATCGCCAGCTATGACGATCTGTCCGACGGCAAGGGCGAGCCGGTAGACGTCTCCAAGGTCGATATCTCGATGAACGGGATCGAGCTGCAGGACCGGGAGTTCGTCGCGGCGATCGGCGAGGGGCGCGAGCCCAATGCGAGCATCGGCAAGGTACTGGCCTGCTACCGCACGCTGGGTGAACTCGAGGACGCGATGGCGGCCCAATCCTGAGGCACGGTCGAAGCGGGGGCCTGACACCTTTGTTGGCTGGGAGAGCGTCGCGAGGAACGTCGACAGGCAGCCGTTGTTTAGAGCCCCGTTCCGACTTCGACGTTCTCCGGCTTGATGTCGAGGCCTGAAGCTTTCGCTTGCAGCTCGATCAGCGCGGCAAAGTCGCAATCGACATAACCGTTTCCGATCAGCGACTGGACGACCTCGCGGGTCGCCGCCGTCACCGGCATCGGCACGCCGAGCGCGCGGGCGGCGGCCAGACCAAGGTCGAGATCCTTGCGCAGCAGCGGCGGCGTGAAGGTCGGCGTGAAGTCGAGATTGACCAGCGCCGGGGTTTTGTAGCGGCTGAACATCGAGCCCATGACGCTCTTGTTGATGAAGTCGAGGAAGGCGTGGCGGGGAACGCCGCCCTTCTCGGCGAGGATCGTGATCTCGGCCAGGTTCTGCGAGACCACGCCGAGCAGGACGTTGTGGCAAATCTTGACGATGCGGGCGAGCTCGCCCTCGCCGACATAGCTCACGCCCTCGCCCAACGCCTCCAGATAGGGCAGCACTTCGTCGAAGGCCGCCTTTTCGCCCGAGGCAACGATGCTGAGGCGCCCGGCCTTGACGACCTTGGCGTTGCCGCTGACGGGCGCGTCGATCATCGAGGTGCCGACCTTTGCGGCAGCCGCCCGTGCGGTGGCCGAGGCTTCGGTGGAAATCGTCGTGCAGTCGATGAGGAATTTGGGAGCCTGTCCATCGACGCTCAGCACGCCTTGCGCGCCGGTAGTGATGTCGAGAAATGTGCTGTCATTGGCGGCGATGGTGAAGACGATGTCGCGGTCGGCGAGCGCCGCGGGCGTGTCGACGATCTTGGCGCCCTTTTCCGCGAGCGGCTCGGCCTTGGCCCGGGTGCGGTTGTAGACCGAAACATCGGCGCCGTGGTCGAGCAGTCGGCCCGCCATCGCAAAGCCCATTCTGCCGGTGCCGATCCAGCCGATCGTGTGATCCTTCAAGGTATGCTCAGCCATCTGGCGACGCTCCGCCCTTGATTGTTGAAGTTTTGCAAACGTTTGCAGTATTGATCCCATAGGGTAGTTTGAGGCCAAGTTGCGAGTCAAATATGCGCGTTGGGCGAATTGGCGCCATGCCGTCGGCCCCGGATCGAGCCGGGTGCGGCAGTGAGGAGAGCTTTTTGGCTACCATGAAACGCACCAGGGTCACCTTGCGCGATGTCGCGCGGCGGCTCGATGTTCATCCCTCGACGGTCTCCCGGGTGCTCAATCCGCGCACCCGCAGTATGGTCGCCGATGTGATGGCCGAGCGGGTGATGGAAGCGGTGGAGGATATGGGCTATCGGCCCAATCCCTTCGCCTACAGCCTCAAGACCAATCGCTCCTTCATCGTCGGCTTTCTGATCCCCGACATAACCGATCCGCTCTTCCCGCCGATCATCCAGGGGGTCGAGCGCACGCTGGCGGCGGCAGGCTACACAACGATCCTGGCCGATACCGACAATGATCCCGAGCGCCAGCGCGTCAATTTCGAGATCATGCGCGAGCGCCAGGTCGACGGGCTGATCATCGCGACTGCGCGCTATGAGGACCCGGTGATCGCTGAGCATCGCGGCGGCGATATTCCGATGATCCTTGTCATTCGCACCATCAACGATCCGGAGATGCCGTGCGTCATCAACGACGATGCTTACGGGATTGGCCTCATCGTCTCGCACCTGGTCGCGCTGGGCCATCGCCGCATTGCCCATGTTGCCGGGCCCCAGGACGTCTCCACAGCGCGTGTGCGTCACTCGGCCTTCGAGGACTCCATGCGCAAGGCCGGCCTCGAGCCCGACCCGGCGCTGATCCAGCTCTGCTGCAGCTTTGCCGAGGAGGAGGGCAGGGGCGCCGCCTCCGATCTGCTGGAGCGCGGCGAGACCTTCACGGCGATTGTCGCGGCCAACGATCTGCTCGCGATCGGTTGCCTCGATGCGCTGGCGCTTTTCGGCAAGCGCTGTCCGGAGGACATCTCGGTTACCGGCTACAACGATATGCCGTTCGTCGACAAGATCCAGCCGCCGCTCACCACCGTGCGCATTCCCCATGACGAGATGGGAGCGATGGCGGCGCGGTTGCTGTTGAAGCGGATCGAGGGCGATGCGACCGCCGAAGGCTCGATCACCATCCGGCCCGAGCTTATCGTGCGCGCCTCGACCGCACCGGCGGCGGCCGGAAAATAGCTCTCGCCGCGCATCTGAGACGCTCTAGTTTACGTTTGTTGGGTTCCGGCGGAAGGAATGATCTGCCCCGTAGCCCTCCATGCCACCTGAAGTTTGTGATGCAGCTTGTCGAACGAACTATCGACGAGGCGCGAGGCAATACGGGCAGTATGAGGACACAACTCCGATACCGCTCCCCACTGCGACGCGGTGTGTTGCGATGCTTTGTGATGTGCTGACAGCCGTTGCGACAACCAACGCCGTAGCAACCAATACTAAGATCAACATGGCCTTTATACGGCCAGATGCATGAGGCGCCTGCCTCGTGTGTTGACGGGACAGTATCCGCCTGGTCGCATCCAGTCAGTGACGCGGCGCACAGGTCGCTGGCGGCGGGGGAACGAAGACGGCGCAAGAGATTGGAGAAAGGGCCAACCGCGATTCAATCCGCAATATCGGATCGCTCAGCCACCGCGCCGTGGATTGCCCGCCACACGCGCTCGGGTGTTGCCGGCATATCGAACCGCGTGATGCCGAGCAGCGCCAGCGCGTCGAGCACCGCGCTCATCAGGCAAGGCAGCGCACCGACGCAGCCAGCCTCGCCCGCGCCCTTGACGCCGAGCGGATTCATTGCCGTCGGCACGGCATTGGTGTCCGCCTCGATAGGCGGCATGTCGCCGGCGCGCGGCATCTGATAGTCCATGAAGGAGCCGGTCAGGAGCTGCCCGGTATCGGGATCCCACAGCACCTGCTCGCCGATGACCTGGCCGAGGCCTTGCGCGATGCCGCCATGGATCTGGCCCTTGAGCAGCAGCGGGTTGAGCACGGTGCCGACATCGTCGACGACCCAGTAACCGACGACCTGGAGCGCGCCGGTTTCGGGATCGATCTCGACCTCCGAGATATGCGCGCTGTTGGGAAAGGTTGGCGCGGCCGGATTGAAGCTGGCGAAGGCCCGCAAGCCTGGCTCCATGCCCGGCGGCAGAAGCTGGGGCAGGAAGGCGCGGCGCGCCACCTCCTCGATCGGCATGGCGCGATCGGTCCCGGCGATCTTGAAACTGCGCCCGGCGAACTCGATGTCGGCGACCGACGCTTCGAGCCCGTGGGCGGCAATTTCCCTGCCCTTCTCGATGATCCGGTCGGCGGCGATGTTGATCGCCGAACCGCCAAGTGCAGCCGACCGCGAGCCAAAGGTGCCGTGGCCGTGGGGCACCAGATCGGTGTCGCCCTGGACGTAGCGGATCTGCTCGAAGTCGAGCCCGAGCCGCTCGGAGATCAGTTGGCGGAACACCGTCTCGTGCCCTTGGCCATGCGAATGCGTGCCGACGAGCACGGTGACGCTGCCGCCCTGATCGAAACGGATTTCCGCCCCCTCGTCGTTGCGCCCGGCGGCCTGCTCGATGACGTTGGCGACGCCGAGGCCGCGCAGCTTACCGGCCGCTTTTGCTTTCTGCCGGCGGGCCTCGAAGCCGGCGTAATCGGCAAGCGCCACGGCGCTGTCCATGTTCTTTTCGAACTCGCCGCAATCGTAGGTGAAGGTCAGCGCGGTTGTGTAGGGGAAGGCGTTTTCCGGGATGGTGTTGCGGCGGCGCAGCTCGATCCGGTCGATGCCCATCTCGCGCGCGGCCTGGTCGATGATCAGCTCGATCGCCAGCGAGGCTTCCGGGCGGCCGGCGCCGCGATAGGGCGACAGCGGCTGGGTGTTGGAGAATATCCCGCGCGCGAGGGCGTGCATCGCCGGGATCGTGTAGACCCCCGCCGCCCCGCCGATGTTGCCGAAGACGGGGAAGGGCCCGAAGAAGGAGAGGTATGCGCCGACCGCGCCGTCATTCTCGATGCGCGCGGCGAGGAAGTTGCCCGCCTTGTCGAGGGCGAGCGAGATCGTGGTGAGGCAGTCGCGGCCGTGATCGTCGGCGAGGAACGCCTCGGACCGGTCGGCGGTCCATTTGACCGGCCGGCCCAGTTTCTTTGCGGCCCACAGCACCAGCGGCAGCTCGGGATAGATGGTGCTGCGCATGCCGAAACCGCCGCCCATATCGCCGCTGACGACGCGGAGCTGGTTCTCCTGGATCTTGAGGACCGATTGGGTGATGGCGTGGCGATTGTCGTGCGGGCGCTGGGTGCCGGTGTAGAGCGTGTAGCGGTCTTGCGCGGGATCGTAGTCGCCGACCGCCGCGCGCGGCTCCATCGGGCTGGGCGCCACGCGGCTGACCGGAATGTCCAGCGTCGCGACGTGATCGGCGGTCGCAAAGGCGGCCGCGACCGCGGGTTTGTCGCCGACCTCGTACACGAAACAGACATTGCCGGGACATTCGTCCCAGACCAGCGGCGCACCGTCGGCGACCGCTTTGGCGGTCGCGGTGACCTGGGGCAGTTCCTCGTAATCGACCTCGATCAGCTCGGCAGCGTCTCGTGCCTGATCGAGCGTTTCGGCAAGCACCAGGGCGACGTGATCGCCGACAAAGCGGACCCGTTCGCGGGTGAGAAGCGGCCGCGGCGGGGTGAAAACGTCCGAACCGTCGGGGCGCTTGAGCGGGAATATCCGTGTCGCCAGACAGGGTGGATCGCCAAGGCCGTCGGCCAGGACATCCGCGCCGGTCAACACCGCGGCCACACCCGGGGCCGCCGCTGCGTCCGCTGTGTCGATCGAAAGGATCTGGGCATGGGCGTGCGGTGAGCGCAGCACATAGGCGCGCAGCTGCCGGGGCAGATTGATGTCGTCGGTATAGCGCCCGCGCCCGGTGGTGAGGCGCTGATCCTCAACCCGCTCTACCGGCTGGCCCACCCCTCCGAATTTCATCGCTGATCTCTTCAGACCCGGCGGCGCGAGAATGTCCGCGCCTAGTCCGGGATCGGGATCGGCTGGGTCGCCTTCGGCACGTCATAGCCCTTGACCACCGCCGGGCGCGCGGCGATCGCCTTGTACCAGCGTTTGACGTTGGCGAATTCATTCATGTCGATCTGCTGCCACTCAAAACGCGACACCCAGGGCCAGCTGGCCATGTCGGCCACCGAATAGTCGCCGGCGATGTATTCGTTGTCGGCGAGCTGGCGGTCGAGCACGCCATAAAGACGCTTGACCTCGTTACCGTAGCGCTCCTCGGCATAGGGCGCCTTGCCAACGTTGAATTTCAGGAAATGGTGGGCCTGGCCGGCCATGGGCCCGAGCCCGCCCATCTGCCACATCAGCCACTCCATGGCCTTCACGTAGGCTTTCTTCTCGGTCGGCATGAACTGCCCGGTCTTTTGGGCCAGATAGAGCAGGATCGAGCCCGATTCCATCATTGCGATGTCTTCGTCCCGATCGACGATGGCGGGGATCCGGTTATTCGGGCTGATCTTCAGAAAGGCCGGCTCGAACTGCTCGTCCTTGGAAATATCGATGGCGTGGGTTTCGTAAGGCAGTCCCATTTCTTCAAGCGCAATGGAGACCTTGCGGCCGTTCGGGGTCGTCCAGGAGTAAAGATCGATCATTGCAGCAGGTCCATGCTTGTTTCAGTGTCACGGGGGCAAGAGGGGTTTGCATCCCTCGAGATGACCGGTTCGCCCGATTTGCGCGAGGCCGGCGCGGCGCGAAACTTAGGTTGAGTGTCTCCCGGAGGCGATAGGGCTTAGGGTTCCCGCCGACATAGGAATTTGATCCGCAAGCGGGAATCCTGCCGGCAATCGGCAATAGCGTCTCACGTCGCCCCGCCGCCGTCTAGTTGCCCGAAACCGTGTCGACCGCGCCGAACAATTCTTCAAGACGCCGCAGCGCCGGACCGTTGAGCGGTCCCCGGTTTATCGAGGCGATGTTCGCTTCCAGGTGTTCGCGGCTTCCCGTGCCGAAGAGCACGACGTGGATCCCCGGCTCATGACGACAGAACCGGTAGGCGGCATCGACCACGCTTTCGGCCCCGCCTTCGGAGATGAGGAAATCGAGCGGCGCGTCCAGGTCGAGCGCGTCCCCGGACACCACACCATCGCGTACTGCCTGGCGTGCAAACTTGGCGAGCGCGCCGGGCTGGCTGAGCACGCGGCGCACCGCGAACATGTCAAGGACCCCGAGGTCCTTCGCGCGGCTGCGTGTCAGGATCGAGGCGCGCGCCGAGGGGTTGAGCATGCTGAAGCCAATCATGACGACCTCCCAGAAATCGTCATCCAGCGCCGCATCGAGCATGCGGTGTTTCGTGTCCTGTCCGAAGCGTTCGGTGATGCCGAGATGGCCGATCTTGCCCTGTTCCCGGGCCCGCAACAGCGCCGGGACGAGGGCGTCACGGCAATAGGCGTAGCTGTCCGGCGGCACACCATGCAGATGGTAGATGTCGATGCGGTCGGTCCCGAGCGCGGCAAGGCTTGCCTCCAGGCCGCGGATCAACTCCGCGGCCGTGAGATCGACGTTTTCCTTGAGGAAGGGTGATTTGGTCGACAGCACGACCTGATCGCGCCGGCCGGCGATGGCGCGGCCAACGATCGTCTCGGTGCGATAGGTCGGCGCGGTGTCGATGAAAGTCACACCCAGATCGATCGCGGCCTGGACGATCCCGACCGAATGCTCGGTTGATACGCCTTGCGACTGTCCAAGGCGGCTCTTGCCGCCGCCGCCCAGCCCCGCGACACTGACGGTAAGGCCGGTGCCGCCGAGGGTTGTGCTCTGCATCTTGCTCACCGCTCCGCGATTTCGGCGACATGGTTGGCGATCGAGAGCGCCGAGGTGAGACCGGGCGATTCTATGCCGAAGAGATTGATCACGCCGGGCACGCCATGATCGCCCGGCCCATCGATACGGAAATCGCCGAAGCCTTCGCCGCGCCCGGCGATCTTCGGGCGGATGCCGGTATAGCCCGGTTGCAAGCGGTCGGGGTCGAGCCCCGGATAGTATTTTCGGATGGCGTCGACGAAGACGGGCTTACGGCTTTCATCGAAGCTGTAATCGACCGTATCGATCCATTTCACGTCGGGCCCGAATTTGGCCTGGCCCGCGAGGTCGAGAGTGACGTGGACGCCAAGACCTCCTTCTTCGGGCACCGGGTAGACGAGGCGATTGAAGGGCGCGGTCCCCGACAAGGTGAAGTAGTGGCCGATCGCGGTATGCAGGGCCGGAATGTGCTCGCCGGGAAACCCGTCTAGCGCGCTCGCCAGCGCCTGTGCGCCAAGCCCGGCAGCGTTCACCAGCAGCGCGCAATCGACCGTCATTGCTTCGTCCTGGGCCTCGTCCTGGCCGCCTTCATGTGACGAGCCCGTGCCGCTGACCTGGAGCGACACGCGGTCCTCGCGGATGCGCCCGCCCGTCACCGTGCTGCGATAGACGACCTGGCCGCCGGCGTTCTCCAGATCGCCAACCAGGCTCAACATGTAATTGTGGCTGTCGACAATGCCCGTCGATGGCGAGAGCAGGCCGCGGGCGGCGATCACCGCCGGCTCCATTGCCTTGACCTCCGCCGCCGAGAGCCATTCCAGGTCGCCAACCCCGTTCGCGGCGGCGCGCGCCTTGTCTTCTTCCAGGGACGCAATCTGGGCCTCGCCTGTCGCCACGATGATCTTGCCGATCCGCTTATGTGCAATGCCGCGCTCGGCGCAATAGGCGTACAGCAGGTGTTTGCCGGCAACGCAGTGGCGCGCCTTGAGGCTGCCCGGCGGGTAATAGATGCCGGCATGGATGACCTCGGAGTTGCGGCTGCTGGTCTCGGTGCCAAAGCTGTCGGCGCGCTCAAGCACCGTGACCTCACGGCCGGCCAGCGCAAGCGCGCGCGCGGCTGCCAGCCCGACGACGCCCGCTCCGACAACAACGCAATCAAGCCGCTCGGTCATTCTCGTTTGGATACGGGGGACGCCGGGCCGGTTCAATGAAAATCCCCGGCGCCTGTTCCGGCCTCGCAGAGGACAATCGCGGTCAGTTTACCTGCCAACGCCGCGATGATACCGTGGCGGCCACGGCGGACGACGTCTGGCAGTCATGGTCTACCCGATCTTGCGGGCAGATATCACAGCCAACGGACTGCCTGGCAAACGGCTTAGGATCCGAAATGCAACCGATTGCATTGGACATGGCCAGGCGCCGCGTCGGCCGATACCTGTTGAGAAGGCTGCGAGGCAAAAGGTTTTGCCGAAAGGCCAGGGTGAAAGTGGCAGGGAAACAGCGATGATCAAGGCGGGAGTTGTTGGCCTCGGTTGGTGGGGCAAGACGCTGGTCGAGGCGGTTGCGGACGGCAGCGACGACATCGCGTTCGTCGCGGCCACGACGCGCAGCCTGTCGGATGACGCAAAGGCGTTCTGCAAAGAACAAGACCTTGCGCTCCTGCCGAGCTACGAGGCCATGCTCGCCGACCCGCAGATCGATGCGGTCGTCCTCGCCACGCCGCATTCACAGCACGTCCCGCAGGTGGTTGCCGCTGCTGCTGCCGGAAAGCACGTGTTTTGCGAGAAGCCCTTCGCGCTCGACAAGGCGGGTGCGCAGCAAGCCGTGGCGGCGGTGGAACAAGCCGGCCTCACCCTGGGGCTCGGCTACAACCGCCGCTTCCATCCAACGATTGCCGATCTGCGCGAGCGCATCCGCTCCGGCGCGATGGGCACGATCCTCCATTTCGAAGGCACGATGTGTTTTCCCAACGCGCTTTATCTCAAGCCCGACGCCTGGCGCGCCAGCCGCGAGGAGACCCCCTGCGGCGGGCTCACGCCGATGGGCGTCCATTTGGTCGACGGGGTGATCGATCTTTTCGGTGAGGTTGAGAGCGTATTCTGCATGAGCCATCACCGCGTGGTCGAGGTCGACAACGACGACACCACGGCGATCCTCTTCAAAATGAAGGAGGGCATGTCGGGCTATCTCGGCACGATAACGGCCACCGGCGGCTGTTTCCGGCTGCAGGTCTACGGCTCGAAGGGCTGGCTGCGGATCGAAGGCATGACCCACATCGCGGGCGCGCCGTCCGAAGAGCGCCGCACGCGGCTTTTCGGCGAATGCACGTTCCATCCGGTGAAAGGCGAGCCGGAAGTCTGGCAGGCCGATACGATCGATCTGAGCCGGGTTTGTCTGGAGGCCTTCGCCAAGGCCGCGAACGGCGGGCCGGCTTACCCGATCCCGCATGGCGAGATGATCCACGGCGCGGCCGTCACCGAAACCATCGTCAAATCCGCCAGCTCCGGCGTGATGGAAACCGTCGTCTAGCCACTTACCCAAGCGCGCAGGGCGAACAACGAGAAAGACGGGAAAATATGGATCTGGGCCCAGGCAAGGGGCATCTCACCTATTCGACGCTCGTCCATCCGGGCGACACCTGGGAGGAGATGTGGGACAGCCTCACCCGTTACGTCCCGGCGGTGAAGGAGCGCGTTTGCCCGAACGAGCGTTTCGGGGTTTCGCTCCGGCTCTCGGGCAACTCCGCGGCCCGGCTTTCGGCAGATGCCGGAGAGCGCGAGAAGGTGAAGAAGTTTCTCGGCGACAACGACCTCTACCTCTACACCGTCAACGCCTTTCCGCACGGGCCGTTCAAGAACCAGCGCGTCAAGGAGAACGTCTACGAGCCCGACTGGCGCAGCGATACGCGCGCCGAATACACCATGCAGGTCGCCGACATCCTGGCCGATATCGCCGACCCGGGCGTCAATCCCTCGATCCAGAGCCCGCCGCTGGGCTTCAAGCCGCGGGTCACCGGCGATGACGTGGTCAGCGCCTATACCGACCAGGTGCGCCGGGTGGTCGCGCATATGGTACGCCTTGAGCAAAAGACCGGCCGCACGGTCACCCTGGCGCTCGAGCCCGAGCCGTACTGCTTCCTTGAGACGACCGACGAGGCTGTCGACTATTTCACCAACCATCTTTATGCCGAAGCCAATACGGCGGCGCTGGCGGGCGAGCTCGGCTGCTCGGCGGCCGATGCCGAGGCGGCGCTCCGCCGGCATCTCGGCGTGGTCTTCGACATCTGCCATCAGGCGGTCGAGTTCGAGGATATCGGCGTTGCCTTGCAAAAGCTGCTCGATGCCGGCATCCCGATCTTCAAGCTGCAGGAGGCCGCCGCGCTTCAGGTGCCTGAGGTGACGAGCGAGATGGTGTCGTCATTGCGGCGCTATGCCGACACCGTCTATCTCACCCAGACGATGGAAAAGAAGAACGGCGAGATGACCGAATTCCTCAACCTGGAGGATGCGTTCGAGGCCTGGGACAAGGATCCGGGCCCGCGCGAATGGCGCACGCATTTCCATGTTCCGGTTTTCTTGGAAGAACTCGGCGATTTCCGGACCACGCGTTTCGCCATCGAGGACGCGCTGAAGTTCCACAAGGCGACCCCGTGCTCCGACCAGCTTGAGATCGAGACCTACACCTGGGATGTGTTGCCGGAGCATCTGAAGACCGGCGACATCGTCGACTATGTTACGCGCGAGCTCGAATGGGTGCAGGAGCAGCTCGCCTGAAAGCCAGAGCAAACGAGCGCCCACGCACACGCGCGCCCCAATACATGCGCGCCGAGGGCACGGGGAGGCAGTCGAAATGAAAATCGGCTTTATCGGATTGGGCAGGATGGGCGAGGCGATCGCGCTGCGCCTGCGCGAAGCGGGGCACGATCTTGCGGTCTACAACCGCACGGCGGGCAAAGCGGCGGCGCTTGAGGCAGCGGGCGCCACCGTGGCCGGCTCGCCGGCCGAGGCGGCGCAAGGCCGCGAAGTGGTCTTCACCTGTCTGGCGGATGACGCCTCGTTGGCGGAGATCTGCGATCAGGTGATCGATGCCATGGAGGCTGGCGCCATCCACGTCGCCACCGGCACCCACGGGATCGATGCGACCAAGGCGATGGCCGCGGCGCATGCCAAAGCCGGCCTTGCCTATATCGCCGCGCCGGTGATCGGCCGCTTCACCATCGTCGCCGAGGGCAAGCTGATCGTCGTCGCGGCGGGACCCAAAGCCGCGCTTGAAACCTGCACGCCGCTTTTCGAGGCGATGGGCAAGCGCACGTTCCTTGCTGGAGAAGCGCCCGAAGCGGCGGCTTCGATCAAGCTCGCCAACAACTTCGTGCTCGGCTGCGCCATCGAGGTGATGGGCGAGGGCTTCTCGCTCGTGCGCGGCTTCGGGGTCGAGCCCAAGGTCTTCCACGAGGTGTTGACCGAGGGCGTCTTCAACTGCCCTGCCTATGCCGGCTATGGCGACATCATCGCCCAGGAGGATTACGGCCGCGTCGGGATCACCGCAGTGCTCGGCCTCAAGGATGCTATGCTGGCGCTGAAGGCTGCGCAAAGCGTCGGCGTGGTCCTGCCGAGCGGCGAAGTCTGGCGCGAGCGCCTGGAAGGCGCGATCGAACACGGTGACGGAGACAAAGACTGGGCCGTCGTGGCGCTGGAACAGGCCCGCAAGAGCGGCCTATCTTGAGTTTCAGTGAACGGTTCCGGATCCGCCGGGTGTTGCCAGCTCCGGGACATGGGTCAGGTCTGATGCGAACGATTGCAGCGGCGTGTTGCTTGGAGAAAACGGCGTTCCACAATAGGCTGGTCCGCAATAGGTTGAGCCTGGACGTTGGGCCTGGCAACAGGCTGACGCCGTCAAACCGGGAGGTAAGGGATAATGGCCAAGAAAAACACAAGCGAGCCGGCACTCGTTGAGCTCGATTCGCTCGATCCGCGGTACAACTGGAACCGCGCCATCCCGGCCCCCGGCCATATGTCGGTCGACTTCGAGGAGCGGGTCGATTTCCGGCGCCTCCACCGCTACCGGCTCGCCCGCTCGCGCCAGGCGCTCAAGAATTCCGATCTTGGCGCGATGCTGTTGTTCGATACCAACAACATTCGCTACGTCACCTCCACCGCAATCGGCGAGTGGTCGCGCGACAAGATGAGCCGCTACACGCTGCTTGCCGGCGACGAAGAACCCCATCTCTGGGACTTCGGCTCGGCCGCGACGCACCACCGCTTGCACGCTCCGTGGCTGCCCTCCGCCCAGATGCATGCGGGCATGCTGGGGCTGCGCGGCTCGGTCAAGCCAGAGGCCGGGCTGATGCGCAAGGCCGCCGAGGAGATCAAGCAGATCCTGGTCGATGCCGGCGTCGCCGACATGCCGCTCGGCGTCGATATCGTCGAGCCGCCGATGATGTATGAACTCCAGCGCCAGAACCTGGAAGTGCGCGACGGCCAGCAGGTCATGCTCGATGCGCGCGAGATCAAGAATATCGATGAGATCGTGCTGCTCAACCAGGCCGCCGCCATGGTCGACGGCGTCTACCAGATGATCAGCGACAAGATGAAGCCCGGCTTGCGCGAATCGGACATGGTCGCCAAGGCCTCGAAGATGCTCTACGAGATGGGCTCCGAGCAGATCGAGGCGATCAACGCGATCTCGGGCGAACGCTGCAACCCCCATCCCCACAATTTCACCGACCGGCTCTTTCGCCCCGGCGACCAGGCCTTCTTCGACATCATCCATGCCTATCAGGGCTACCGGACCTGCTACTACCGGACCCTCAATGTCGGCCGCGCCACCGACTCGCAGAACGACGCCTATACCAAGGCGCGCGAATGGCTCGATGCGGCGATCAACCTTATCAGGCCGGGGGTTACCACGGACAAGGTCGCGGCGGTCTGGCCGAAGGCCGAAGAGCTCGGCTTCGCCAACGAGATGGAGTGCTTTGGTCTGCAGTTCGGCCACGGGCTCGGTGTCGGCCTGCACGAGCGGCCGATTATCAGCCGCCTGATCTCGATGGACGATCCGGTGGAGATCAAGGAAGGCATGGTGTTCGCGCTCGAGACCTATTGTCCGGCCACGGACGGATTTTCCGGCGCGCGGATCGAGGAAGAGGTCGTCGTCACAAATGACGGCTGCCGCGTGATCACGCTCTTCCCGGCCGAGACGCTGCCGATCGCGAACCCCTACTGAGCCTCGCCGACGCCCATGGGTGGCGCCGAAGCCGACAAGGCCCGACAGAAGGGATGGGAGGAGACCCGCACGTGGCATCGAAAAAGAAAGCGCCGGTCAAATCGAATACAGGCGGGCGCAGCCGCGCCAATGACGATATTGGCGAAGACCTCCGGCGCAAGCTTTACCTCTCGCAGCTCGAATGCCGCCAGGTCGAGCAGAAGGCGTATGATCTGTTCCTGCAGAACCTGATCAAGGGCACCAGCCATCTGGGGCTCGGCCAGGAGGCGATTGCCGCGGGCTTCGCCACCGCGATGAAGCCCAAGGACTACACCTTCTGCACCTACCGGGGACACAACCACACGCTGGCGCGCGGCGCTTCGATGGAAGGCGTGTTGGGCGAACTCATGGGCCGGGAATGCGGTCTTCTGGGCGGCAAGGGCGGCTCGATGCACCTGACCAGCGTTGAGCATGGCGCGATGGGCTCTTACGCCATCATCGGCGCGCATTTGCCGATCGCCATGGGGGCGGCCTGGTCGGCCCAGTATCGCGGCACCGACCAGGTTTCGGTGTGTTTCTTCGGCGATGGCACCACCAATATCGGCGCCTTCCACGAGGCGCTCAACATGTCGCAGGTCTGGAAGCTGCCGGTTGTCTTCGTCTGCGAGAACAACCTTTACATGGAATACACGCCGATCAGCGAGGTGACAGCGGTCGAGCATCCGGCGGCCGACCGCGCCTCGGCCTATGGCATGGAGCGGATCATCGTCGACGGCAACGACGCCGACGAGGTCTATCGCACCGCCCAGACCGCCTTCGCCCGCGCCCGCGCCGGCGACGGTCCTTCGCTGATCGAGGCCATGACCTACCGGCATAGCGGCCACAGCCGCGCCGATCCGGCGACCTATCGCCCGGAAGGCGAGCTTGAGGAATGGAAGAAACGCGATCCGCTCCCGACCTACCGCGCGCGGCTGCTCGAGTTCGGCATTTCGGAGATGGACATCATCGCCATAGAAACCGACGTCACCCGCCGGGTCGATGCGGCGGTCGAGACAGCCAAGGCCTCGCCGCCGCCGGGCGAGGACGTGCTGATGACGCAGATGTGGGCGGATGGAGGCTCGGCATGGCGGAACTGACCTACCGGGAGGCGGTTGCCGCCGGCATGGCCCAGGAGATGAGGCGTGACCCCAATGTGGTCTTTCTGGGCGAGGACGTGGCCGCGGCGGGCGGGGTGTTTAAGACGACCGTGGGACTGCTGGAAGAGTTCGGGCCGGACCGGGTGCGCGACACGCCGATCTCCGAACAGGCGATCCTGGGCGCGGCCATGGGCGCGGCGATGACTGGCCTGCGCCCCATCGCCGAGATCATGTTCTCCGATTTCTTCGCGGTCTGCTGGGACCTGGTAGCCAACGAGATGGCCAAGTCGCGCTACATGACCGACGGCCAGGTCACGGTTCCGGTCGTTGTGCGCTGCGCCAATGGCGGCGGCGTGCGTTTCGGCGCCCAGCATTCCCAAAGCGTGGAGAACTGGGCCATGGCCGTGCCGGGGCTGAAGGTGGTTGCGCCCTCGACCCCGGCCGACGTGATCGGCCTGCTGGCATCGTCCGTGCGCGACGACGACCCGGTGGTCTTCTTCGAGCAGAAGTCGCTCTATGCCACCAAGGGCGAAGTTCCGGACGGCGAGCATGTGGTGCCGCTGGGCCAGGCGAATATCGCGCGCCAGGGCAAGGACGCGACCATCGTGGCCTTGGCCGCCATGGTGCCGCGCGCGCTCAAGGCCGCCGAAATCCTGGCCGCCGAGCACGGCATCGATGCGACCGTGATCGACCCGCGCACCCTGGTGCCGCTCGACACGCGGACGATCCTTGAGGAGACCATCAGGACCGGCCGCTTGTTTACCGTGGAGGAGAACCCGCGGCTTTGCGGCTGGGGGGCGGAGATCGTCTCGATCGTCAGCGAGGAGGCCTTCTGGGATCTCGACGGGCCGATCGTGCGCATCACCACACCGCATATCCCGCTACCCTCGGCCGACGCGCTGGAGGATCTGGCGCTGCCCTCGGTCGAGCGTATCGTGGAGACCATCCGCACCTCGGTCGATTGACCGGGCGGGCGAGGGGAAGCGGCCGGCGATGAACGTGATCATGCCCCAGCTTGGCGAGACGGTGGCCGAGGGCACCGTCTCGGTCTGGCATAAGAAGGTCGGCGACACGGTGGCCGAGAACGAGCTGTTGTTCGAGGTCTCCACGGATAAAGTCGAGGTCGAGGTGCCGGCGCCCGCGAGCGGCGTCATCACCGAGATCCTGATCGCCGAGGGCGAAACGGTCGATGTCGGCACGACGCTGGCGGTGATTGCCGATGGCGGAAACGGGGCCGCTGATATCGTGGCACCAGCCGCGGCCGCCACAGCTTCAGCCCCGATTGCTCGTCAATCGGCAAGCGACGGCCCACCACTTTCGCCGGCGGTCCGCAAGCTGGTCGCCGAGCACGGGCTCGACCCGGCGGCGATTTCCGGCAGCGGCCTCAAGGGGCGCATCACCAAGGCCGATGTGCTGGCGCTTGTCGAAACCGGCGGAGGCGCCGTTTTGGTTGGCAACCGCGACCCGCGCGGCCAGCCGCTGTCGCCGGTCGTGCGCAAGCTGCTCGGCGCGCATGGACTGAGCGCGGCCGATATATCGGGTTCCGGGCACAACGGCCGCATCAAGCGCGGCGACGTCATGGCTTTCGTTTCGGCACACGGGCCTGCGCCGGCCCCGACTGCCAGCAAGGCGTTGCCCGCTCCGGCGAAAATCCCCGCAGGCGGGCAGATCATCCCGCTCTCCAAGATCCGCAAGCTGACCGGCGCGCATATGGTGGCCTCCAAAGCGACCAGCCCGCATGTCCTGCAAGCGGTCGAGGTCGACTTCGTCCGCATCGAGCGGGCGAGGAAGGCACATGGCGAGGCCTGGAAGGCGCGGGAGGGCTTCGGCTTGACCTATCTGCCGTTCCTTGCGCGGGCGGTCTGCCGGGCGATCGGCGACTTCCCGCATATCAACGCCAGCATCGACGGCGACAATCTGGTGGTTCACGGGCGCGTTAATCTCGGTATCGCTGTCGATCTCGGCTTCGAGGGGCTGATGGTGCCGGTCGTGAAGGACGCGCATACGCGGAACGTTGCCGGCCTTGCGCTGGCGATCCGCGATCTTTCGACCCGCGCCCGGGACGGCAAGCTCACGCCCGACGATTTGACCGAAGGTACTTACACGCTGTCGAATTCGGGACCGTTTGGCACGTTGATCACCGCGCCGGTCATCAACCAACCTCAGGTGGCGATCCTCTCGACCGACGGCGTGCGCAAGAAGCCCGTTGTGATCGAAAGCGAGGACGGGGATCTGATCGGCATCCGCCCGATCGGCGTGATTGCCCAGTCTTTCGACCACCGCGCCTTTGATGGGGCGTATTCAGCGGCATTCCTCAGCCGCCTGCGCGAGATTGTCGAGACCACCGACTGGTCGGCCGAACTTAGCTGAACCAACTCCCGTTGGGCTTACGCAAATTCTCCCTCCCCCCTTGAGGGGGAGGGTTGGGGTGGGGGGTGTGCTGCCGGCAGGCAGCGCATAAGCACTTTGGCGCCCGCCTCAGGCATCCCTGACGGGATGCATTTGTTTGCCGCTCTCCCCTCCCTATCCCTCAAGGGGGGAGGGGACAAAGAACACAGTTAACCGGGGGAATGCCTTACCCGCCGTTCAACGCGCGCCAGACCCGCTCGGGCGTGGCCGGCATGTCGATCGCCGCGACGTCGCGCGATGCCAGCGCATCGTTCACCGCATTCATCACCGCGGGAAGTGCGCCCGATGTGCCGCCCTCGCCGCAGCCTTTCGATCCCAGCGGGTTGGTCGCCGCCGGCACTTCGTGCGAGCCGAAGGAAAAACTGGGAAGCTCGTCGGCGCGGGGCAGGGCGTAATCCATGAACGAGCCCGAGGCGAGGTTGCCGCCTTCGTCGTAGACCACCCGTTCTCCCAGCGCCTGGCCGATGCCCTGGACCACGCCGCCATGCACCTGGGCCTCGACCAGCATTGGGTTCACCAGCACGCCGAAATCGTCGACCACCGCGTAGCGTACGACCTTGGCAACGCCGGTCTCAGCATCGATTTCGATCTCGGCGATATGGCAGCCATTGGGAAAGGCCGAGGGCGGGCTGTCGACCACCAGCTCGGCATCGAGGCTGGCAGGCAAATCATCGGGCAGGGGGCCTGCCTCGCGGATGCGCGCGGCAAGGTCCATGATGCCGATTGCCCGGTCGGTGCCGGCGACGCGGAACGCGCCGTTACCGAATTCGATATCGGCGACGGCGGCCTCCAGGAAATGCCCCGCGAAGGCCCGGCCCTGTTCGATCACTTCGTCGCTCGCTGTGAGGATCGCCGTGCCGCTCGCCATCACCGAGCGCGAGCCGCCGGTGCCGCCGCCGGCGAGCAGCTCGTCGCTGTCCCCCTGGATCAGCTGCACCCGCTCAAAGGGCACGCCCAGCTTGTCGCAGAGGATCTGCGCGAAGGTCGACCGGTGGCCCTGGCCATAGTCGAGCGTGCCGGTGACGATGGTGACGTCGCCATTGGGCTCAAAGCGGATGCCGCCCATCTCCTTGGCCGGCGGCGCGGTGACTTCCAGATAGAAGCCGATGCCGCGGCCGCGCAGCTTGCCCGCGGCCTCGCTCGCTTTGCGGCGGGCATCGAAACCATCCCAATCGGCGCGGTCCAGGCATTTGTCGAGCACGGCTTCGAATTCGCCGCTGTCATATTCGAGCCCGGAGGCTGCCTGCCAGGGCATCGCATCGGCGGGGATCGCGTTCTGGCGGCGGAGCGCCACGGGATCGCGGCCGGTCTCGCGCGCCGCAGCCTCGACCAGCCGCTCCATGTAGTAATTTGCCTCCGGCCGCCCGGCGCCGCGGAAAGCGCTGACCGGCGTCGTATTGGTCAGCACGCAGCGGGTCGAGACGCCGATCAGCGGCGTCTTGTAGAGGCTCACCGTGTTCTTGACGATGTTGATGCAAGGGATCGCCGGGCCGAAGCCCGCGACGTAAGCGCCAAGGCTGCCCAGCCCTTCGATCGTCACGGCAAGGAAGTTGCCCTCGGCGTCGAGCGCCAGCGCCGCGTCAACTTGTGCGTGGCGGCCGTGATAGTCGGAGACGAAGCTTTCGGTGCGCTCGTCGATCCATTTTACCGGTCGGCCGAGCGCGCGCGCGGCATGCAACAGGGGCACGTATTCGGGATAGGCCGGCGCCTTCATGCCGAACGAGCCGCCGATATCGTAGCTGCGCACCCGAAGCTTGCCGGCTTCGAGGTTCATGATCCCCTTGGCGAGGGACGCGGCGAGCCCGAAGGTACCCTGGCAGCCGACATGCAGCGTGAAGCGCTCGCGCCTGTCGTCCCATTCGGCAACTGCGCCGCGCGGTTCCAACGAGGCGACGACGATACGGCTGTTGGCAAGTTTGATGCGGGTGACATGCGCGGCGGTCTTGAAAGCCTCGGCGATGGCCTCCTGATCACCGTAGCGCCAGTCGAGGGCGACATTGCCCGGCGCCTCGTCGTGGATCCGCGGCGCGTCCGGACCGATCGCCTCCTCAAGATCGGTGACCGCCGGCAGGGATTTAACGTCGAGTTCGATCGCCTCGGCGCCGTCTTTTGCCGCCGCCCGGCTTTCGGCGACCACCAGCGCTATTGCTTCGCCCGCATAGCGCACCCGGCCGATCGCCAGCGCATGGCGGTCGGGGACGATCAACGGCGTCCCGTCATGGCTCTTGAAGGGCAGCGGGCAGGGCAGGGGGTTGTAGCCGGCCGCTTTCATATCCGCGCCCGTGTAGACCGCGATCACCCCCGCCAGCGCCAATGCCGGGCCGGTGTCGATGCCGCGCAGCTCGGCATGCGCGTAGGGCGAGCGCAATATCGCCGCGTAGGTCTGCCGCTCCAGCACGAGATCATCGGTGTAGCGTCCGCCGCCGGTCAGCAGCCGGGGATCCTCCTTGCGCGATACCGATTGGCCGACGCCGAACTTCGTGTGCGGAAGGGATGCCGGATCGAGTGTGTCCATATCTCGCGCCTTTTGGATCTCGCGCCTTTTGGGATCTGCTGTCCGGGGCGCGCGGCCCTGGTGGGAGCTGGAGGGGGGATCGTTGCGGGAAATTCTGTCGCTCTGGCGACTATACGATCCCGCGCGCCCGACACGCGAGCGCAAATATAGCGTAGCACGGGCGCATAGTCGGTATGACAAGGCAGGTCTGGGCGACGACATCGGGGAACCGAATCCCTTTGATCCCCCTCCCTGGCTCGCATAGAAGAACGGTCCCATGACTGAAACAAACTATTTGCCCGATTTCGCGCCGGGAACGGTGGTTCTCGCCGGCGCCGGCCCCGGCGATGCCGGGTTGCTGACACTGGCCGCTGCCGAGGCGCTGCGGCGCGCCGATGTGGTGATTTATGACGCGCTGGTCGGCGACGATGTGATGGCGCTTGTCTCCGATACGGCCGAGCTCATCTATGCCGGCAAGCGCGGCGGCCAGCCTTCGACCAAGCAGGCAGACATCGTTGAGAAGCTGCTGCTCCATGCGCGCGCTGGCAAACGCGTGCTGCGCCTCAAGGGCGGCGATCCGTTCGTCTTTGGGCGCGGCGTCGATGAGTGCCTGGCGCTGGCGCAGGCGGGCATCAAGTTTCGCATTATTCCGGGCATTACCGCCGGTATTGCGGGGCTCACCTATGCCGGCATTCCGGCGACCAGCCGCGAGACCAATTCGGCGATCTGCTTTTTGACCGGCCATGCCGCGACCGGCGAGGTGCCCGCCGATATCGACTGGAGCGCCCTCGCAGAGGTTGCGCCGGTTCTGGTGTTCTACATGGCGACGCTGCATCTGCCGGAAATCGCCGACCGGCTTCTGCGCGCCGGCCGCCCTGAGAGCGAGCCGGTGGTCTTCATCAGCAATGCGACGACCGACCGCCAACGTGTGGTGGAGACCACCCTGGGGCGCTGCGCAGAGGATTTCGCGGCCGACCCGTTGCCGCCGCCGGTGCTGGTCGCGATAGGGCCGGTGGTGGAGTACCGCAAGCAACTGCGCTGGTTCGATCTGTAAGGCGCCTCGCGCCCGCCTGAATTCAGTGCTTGCCGTCTTCGCCTTCACAGGCGCCAAGCACCGGCGAGACGACGCGGCTTTCGAAGCTGCCGCCTTCGATTTCTTCGACCTCGACCTCTGGCGCCGTAGTGGCGCCGCGGCGATGCACGACGATCTCGGCCAGGATCGAGAGCGCGATCTCTTCCGGCGTCGCGGCACCGATGTCGAGACCGGCGGGTGAGCGAAGCTCGGCGATCCGGTCGTCTGCGATGCCGTCTTCGCGCAGGCCGGCCTTGAGCGTTTCGGCCTTGCGCCGGCTGCCGACAAAGCCGACATAGCCGGCGTCGCTCGACAGTGCCGCGCGCAGCGCCTCCCGGTCGCGCTTGCCTTGGGTCGCGACAATTATCGATTCGGTGCGGCCGGCGGGTGGTGCGGAGAAGTCGAAGCCCTCGATCCGGAAATCGGCATTCGGAAAGCTCGACTGGTCGTCGCTCAATGCTGCGACAGTAATTGCGAAGCCCACGCCGCGCCCCAGTTCGGCGAGCGCGCGCGCCACCGGTGAGGCGCCGGCGACGACCAATGAAGCGCGCGGCAGGACCGGCTCGATGAACACATCAATGGTGCCGCCGCTGGGGCAGTTGTTCTGGTGCAGCTCGAACTCATCGGTTGCCGCGTCGTCGTCAAGGCGCCCGGCTGGGCGCACGCTGATGAGACGCGCGCGCCCATCGGCAAGCGCGCGGGCGGCGGTCTTCTTCGTCGCCGCGATGGTGCAGCCGCCGCCGAGCCATCCGACCATCGAGCCGTCGGCGCGGATCACCGCCTTGTTGCCGGCCTTCGCCGCGGTCGCGTCCTCGGTGCGCACGACGGTCGCCAGAGCGAAAGGCTGGTTGTCGCCTTTCATGCGCGCCATGCAGTCGATGATGTCTTCGGTATGATTCTCGGACATAGACGTTTTCCTCGCGCGGGCCTTGGCCGGCGTCAGAGTCTCTCAAGGTAAGGCGCTAGTTTCGCGAGGCTTTCCAGATTGTGGGCCGGGGCGAACAGATCGATATGCGGCAGCGCGGCGGTCATGCCCTGCGCCACGGGCTCATACCCCTTCCAGCCGATCATCGGGTTGAGCCAGACCACGCGCTTGGCCCGCCCGCGCAGTTTCTTGACTTGCGCGGCGAGCACCTCGGGCGGGCCGGTGTCGTATCCGTCGGAGACGATCATCACCACAGTGCGTGAGTTGATCACCGATTTCGCATGGTGCCGGTTGAAGGTTTTGAGGCTCTCACCGATCCGCGTGCCGCCGCCCCAGCCGGCCGACATCACCGCCATGCGCTCGACCGCGCGTTCGATGTCCTTCTCCCGGAGCGCGGAGGACAGATGCACCAGCCGCGTGTGGAAGACGAAGGCGTCCGACTGCGCGAAGCTCTCGATGATGCCGCGAATGAAGCGGATGAAGAAGGTGCTGTAGAGGCTCATCGAGCCGCTCGCATCCAGGATCACGACGAGCTTGAGCGGCCGCGGATGGCGCCGGCGATAAGCGAGCTCCAGGGGCGTGCCGCCGTGGCGCAGGCTCTTATGGATTGTGCCTCGCAGATCGATGATGCGGCCGCGCGCGCGTACCCGTCGGCGGCGCGACAGACGCCAGCGCATGCGTCTGGCCAGACGCTCCGCCAGATCGTGCACCGCCTGCAGGTCGCGCTCGCTGTCGAGATGGCGAAAGTCGGTGCCCTCGAGGCGCTCGCGGGCGCTGGCGCCGCCGACGGTTTCGTCGGCCTCCGCCAGTTCGTTGCCAAAACCGAGTTGGTCGGCGGACGGGATCGTGCCTTCACCGCCGGGCCGGGGCAACGAGCCTGAGACTTTCAGGATCGTCCGCTCGCCGCCGTAGGACCAGTAGGAATCGAAAAGATCGTCGAAGCGTTCCCAGTCGTCCCGCGACGAACAAAAAAGCGTGCGCAATCCCCAGCGCAACGCCCGGCGATCCAGGATGTCGGATTGGTTTGCGAATTCAAGCGCGTCGACGGCTTCCTCGATGCCCATCGGAAAGCCGTTGTCGCGGGCGTGACGCGCAAAGCGCAGGATCTTGTGAACGAGCGGGCTGTCGTCATGCTGGATGCCGTGCCTGGCCAACGGGACGACGCGGTCGTCCTCGCCCCCGATATTGTCTTCGCCGTTCATACCGCCTTGGCCACCAGGCGCTCGAAGACTTCGGGCGCGATCTGCTCGCGATCTGCCCGGGTCTTGAGGAGACACATCAGGGTCTCGCGCATCTCCTCCAGATCCTCATCGATCCGGGCGGCGCCGATGCCGACCAGCGCCCGCGCCCAGTCCAGTGACTCCGCGACACCGGGTTTCTTCTCAAGATCCTCGCGGCGCAAGGCCTGCACGAAGCGCACGATCTGTCCGGCCAGCTTCGCCTCGGCTTCGGGCACGCGGGCCTTGACGATCGCCAACTCCTTTTCTTCGCTCGGATAGTCGAGCCAGTGATAGAGACAGCGCCGCCGCAGCGCGTCCGACAACTCGCGCGTCGAGTTCGAGGTCAGGATCACATGCGGAATGCTGACTGCCTTGACCGTACCCATCTCCGGGATACTGATCTGATAGTCGGAGAGGACCTCGAGCAGGAAGGCCTCGAACTCCTCGTCGGCGCGGTCGATCTCGTCGATCAGCAGCACCGGCGCCTTTTCGCGCGAGATCGCATCGAGGAGCGGGCGTTTCAGGAGGAACTTCTCCTGGAAGATATGCTCCTCCTTCTCGTCGGCCGAGAGCTTCTCTTCCTCCCAGATCTTGATGGCCAGCAACTGGCGTTGATAGTTCCACTCATAGACCGCGGCGTTGGCATCGAGCCCCTCATAGCACTGCAACCGAATGAGGTCGGTATCGAGGATCTCGGTCAGCGCCTTGGCGACATCGGTCTTGCCGACGCCGGCCTCGCCCTCGATCAGGATCGGTCGCTTCAGCCGCTCGGTCATGGCGATGGCCATCGCCAGATCGGGATCGGAGATGTAGCCCGTGCCGGCAAGTTTTGCCTGTAAGTCACGCCAATCCATGGTCATTCCTTTAGGTGGTGTGCGAGACGGCGCAATGCCATCCGGCCGCACCCAACTGGTGCCGCGGCTGCGACGGGACGTTTGCGTCCCGCCGCCAGCAGCGGATAACCGACATGCGCGTCGGCGCTACTTGTTGAGCCCGAGCTCGTCGATCGTTTGCCACACGCGCCAGGTCGTGTGCGGCATCGGCATATGGGTGACGCCGTGTTGTGCGAAGGCATCGACGACCGCATTGGTGAAGGCCGGCACGCCGCCGACATTGGGCGACTCGCCGACCCCCTTGGCGCCGATCGGATGGTGCGGGCTCGGCGTGACCGTGAAATCGGTCTCCCATTCCGGCGTCTCGACCGCGGTCGGAATGAAATAGTCCTGCAAGGTCGCGCCCAGGATATTGCCCATCTCGTCGAACAGCAGTTCCTGGCCCATGGCGATGGCGAAGGCTTCGGTCAGCCCGCCATGCACCTGGCCCTCGATCACCATCGGGTTGATGCGCGTCCCGCAATCGTCGAGTGCATAGAAGCGGCGCACCTTGATCTCGCCGGTGAAGCGGTCGACATCGACGACGCAGATATACGCCCCGAACGGATAGGTGAAGTTCGGCGGGTCGTAGTAGCTGGTCGTCTCCAGCCCGTGCTCCATGCCTTCGGGGATGTTCGAATAGGCGGCCATGGCGATCTCTTTCATGGTCGCGGCTCTTTCGGGCAAGCCCTTGACCTTGAAGCGATCGACCTCCCATTCAAGATCGTCTTCGCCGACTTCGAGCAAATGCGCCGCGATCTTCTGCGCCTTCGCCCTGATCTTGCGCGCCGCCACGGCGCAGGCCGCGCCGGCAACCGGGGTCGAGCGCGACCCATAGGTGCCAAGACCATAGGGCGCGGTGTCGGTGTCGCCTTCCTCGACCACGATATCCTCCGATGGCAGGCCGATCTCGGTGGCGACGATCTGACCAAACGTTGTTTCGTGCCCCTGACCCGTCGACTTTGTTCCAAGGCGGACAATCGCCGAGCCCGTTGGGTGCACCCGGATCTCGCAGCTGTCGAACATGCCGAGCCCGACGATGTCGCAGTTGCGGGTTGGGCCGGCGCCGACGATCTCGGTGAAGGTGGCGATACCGATCCCCATCAGCTCGCCCCGCGCCGCCTTCTCCGCCTGCTCTTTTCGCAGGCCATCATAGTCGACCGCCGCAAGCGCCTTCTTCAGCGCGGTCGGGTAGTCGCCGGAGTCGTACTCCCAGCCGAGGCTGGAGTGGTACGGGAACTGCTCGGGCTGCACGAAGTTGCGGAAGCGGATCTCGGCCTTGTCGATGCCGATCTTCTGGGCCAGCGCGTCGATCAGGCGTTCGATCAGATAGGCCGCTTCGGTCACGCGGAACGAACAGCGATAGGCGACGCCGCCCGGCGCCTTGTTGGTAAAGACGCCGTCGACCTTTACATGGCCGACCGGGATGTCATAGCTGCCGGTGACGATATTGAAGAAGCCGGCCGGCCATTTCGACGGCTGGGCGTGGGTGTTGAAGGCGCCGTGGTCGGCGAGCACGGTGGCCCGCACCGCGGTGATCTTGCCATTCGCGTCGGCCGCAAGCTCACCCGTCATGTGATAGTCGCGGGCGAAGGCGGTGGTCGAAAGGTTGTCCATGCGGCTTTCGATCCACTTCACCGGCAGGCCGGTGACGATCGAGCCTGCCGCCGCGCAGATATAGCCCGGATAGGCGCCGACCTTGTTGCCGAAGCCGCCACCGACATCGGGCGAGATGATGCGGATCTTGCTTTCCGCGAGCCCGGTGATCAACGAGACCACGGTGCGGATCACATGCGGCGCCTGGAAGGTGCCGTAGACGGTGAGCACGCCGTTGGTGGCATCCATCGAGGCGACGCAGCCGCAGGTCTCAATCGGCGAGGGATGGCTGCGCGGATAGAGGATATCCTCCTTGACGGTGACGGCCGCGCTGGCGAAGGCCGCCTCGGTCGCGTCGGCGTCGCCGACCTCCCAGGTGAAGATATGGTTGGGGTGACGGCGCGGGCCCTGGCCGACGCTGTCCTTTTCGACGACGTCCTCGCGCAGGATCGGCGCGTCGTCGTCAAGCGCCTTCTTGGGATCGACGAGCACGGGTAGCGCCTCGTACTCAACCTCGACCGCCAGGATGCCGTCGGCAACCGCGTAACGATCGACGCCGACCACGAAAGCGACCTCCTGGTTCTGGAAGTGGACCTTCTTGTCGGCGAGCACGGCGGCGACGTCGCCGGCTAGCGTCGGCATCCAGTGAAGGCCGAGCGGCTCGAGGTCTTTGGCCGTCACCACCGCCGCGATCCCCGGCACGGCGAGCGCCGCCGAGGTGTCGATCGATATGATCTTGGCGTGGGCGTGCGGGCTGCGCACGAAATCGCCGAACACCATGCCGGGCAGCTTGACGTCATCGACGAAGTTGCCCTGGCCGCGGATGAAGCGCGCGTCTTCCTTGCGCTTGCGCGCGGTGCCGATACCGCCGAGCGTCGCTTCGCGTTCCTCGACGGTCAATTCTGCTACGTCATTCATTATTCAGCCGCCTCCTGTTGGGCGTTCATTCGCTCGGCGGCGTAACGCACCGCCTTGACGATGTTCTGATAGCCAGTGCATCGGCAGAGGTTCCCGGAAATCCCAACGCGGATCTCCGCCTCGCTGGGGTTGGGGTTCTCCTGCAACAGCCGGTGCGCGCGGGTGATCATGCCGGGCGTGCAAAAGCCGCATTGCAGGCCGTGCTCCTGCATGAAGCCTTCCTGCAGCGGGTGCAGTCCGCCATCGGCGCCCTTCAGGCCCTCGATCGTCAGCACCTCGCCGCCATCGGCCTGACAGGTAAAGATGGTGCACGACTTCACCGAGCGCCCGTCCAAATCGACGGTGCAGGCGCCGCAATGCGAGGTCTCGCAGCCGATATGGGGGCCAGTGAGGTTGAGTTGCTCGCGCAGGAAATGGATCAGCAGCATGCGCGGTTCGACCAGTTCCTCCACCGCGTTGCCGTTGACCGTCATCTTGACCGCAATCTTGTCCATCTCGATGCCTCCGATCAGCCGGTTGCGCGGGCTTGTGCCCGCTCGATGGCCCGGCGCACCATGACGCCAGCTACGTAGGTTCGGTATTCGGGCGGGCCGTGCAGGTCGCTCGCCGGCGCCGTGATCGCCTTTGCCGCCTCGACCGCCGCGCCGACCGCGGCTTCGTCGAGCGTGCTGCCGACCAGGGCGGTGCCGGCCGCCTCGGCGTAGAGCGGCGTGTCGCCGACATTGGTCAGCGCGATCGAAGCGGCGGTGCAGGTGCCGCCGGCCATGCCCAGCACCACTGCTGCCGCGGCGGTCGCATAGTCGCCGGTCTTGCGCTTGAGCTTTTCGTAAGCGCTGCCGTGCCCGTCGGCGGGCGTCGGCACGCGGATCGCCGTCAGCACCTCGTCGTCTTTGCGCTTGGTGAAGTAGGCGGCTTCATAGAAGCCGCGCGCCGAAACCGTGCGCTCGCCGTTCGGGCCGTAAAGCACGTATGACGCATCGAGGCATTGCATCAGCGCCGGCATGTCATTGCCCGGATCGCCGTTGGCGACGTTTCCGCCCATGGTGCCGAAATAGCGCACCTGGGGGTCGGCGATCAGTGTCGCCGCCTCTGGGATAATCGGGCATTTAGCGGCCAGGAGATCGGAGGCAAGCACGTCGGCCTGGGTGGTCATCGCGCCAATGACGATCGTATCGTCGTCCTCGGAGATGCCGTTGAGGCCGCCAACATCGCGCAGATCGATGAGATGTTCGGGCACGGCGAGCCGCAGCTTCATCATCGGGATGAGGCTGTGCCCGCCGGCGATCACGCGGCCGTCGTCGCCGAATTTTCCAAGCAAGGCGACCACCTCGTCGACCGATCCTGGGCGATGGTATTCGAAGGGTCCGGGTATCAAGGGCGTTCTCCCATCATGGCGGCGCCGGGCAGGGTCGCGTCGGCGCTCATTCGTAGAGGCCCGCCCCGTCCGCCAAAGCAAGGCGCTGCGGGCCCAAGTTGGAGGATATCGCCGACCGAAACGAGCGCCAGCCCAACCGCGCAAACGGCCCCCGGCATGCACGAACGGCCGCTCTGACCGCACGAATGGCGGCGGCACCGGGTATCTGCAGATTGAACGTCAGGCCAGCAATCCAGCCATGAGCGACCCGGATCTAGGACTGAAGCCCTCTAGGACTGAAGCCCTCTAGGACTGAAGCCCTCTAGGACTGAAGCCCTCTAGGACTGAAGCCCCCTAGGACTGAAGACCAAGCGCCATGCGAAGCTTGGGGACATTGCGGCGGCTGACCGGCACGCTCGGCGCGGCGGCGCCATCGAGGCGGATCAGGCCTTGCTCGTTGTGCCGTTCGAAGGCGCGGGCATGGTCGAGATTGACGATATAACTGCGATGGACGCGCAGGAAGCGGACCGGGTCGAGCCGCGCTTCCAAATCCGACAAAGAGTACGAGCAGAAAAATGACCCGCTGCCATCGTGAACGCGTGTGTAATGAGCATCCGCCTGGATGCTCACGATCGCATCGAGGTCGAGAAACAGCGTCGCCTTGTTTTGCTGTACCGGCAGTTTTGCCAGGTAGCCGGAAGCCGGATCATGGGGCGCCTGCTCGATCTGCTGGGATGCCGCACCGCGAGCGAGGGTGACGCCAGGGCTGTCCGCCGTGCGCGCCGCCGGCTTTTCCTCGGCGGGCGGCATGTCGGGTAGCGCGATCAAAGTAGTCGCGCCAATAATCAGGAAAGCCGCGACCGCGACCACGATGGCGAGCAAATGTGGGTTCATCGCCGGCGCGGCAAAGGACACGATGGCTTCGGCCGGCAAGAAGGTTGCCGCCGCCATCGCGGTGTAGTGCATGCCGGAGATCGCCAGGCCCATCACCGTCGCCGCCGGCAGGGTGAGCCAGTTGCCCCGTGGATTGAAGGCCAGCCAAAGCGCCAGGCTGGAGGCAAGGATGCCGATCAGCACCGAACCGCCGACCAGTCCTGCGTTGTAGTCGATCACGCAGTTCGCCCGCACCGCCGCCATGCCGACATAGTGCATGGTCGAGATGCCGAGCCCCATGAGCACACCCGCGAAGGCAAGCTTGCGCGCGGTCAGGGCGCCATAGCTGGCGATAAAGAGGCCAAGCCCCGTCATCAGGATCGCGACAAGCGCGGAGACCAGCGTGAGCAGGACGTCGTAGTTGATGGTGACTGGCAGGCTCACGGCCAGCATGCCGACAAAATGCATCGACCAAATTCCCGAGCCGATCGCCACCGCCGCCCCGGAGAGCAGCGCCTTGCGAACCGAACCGCTCTTGCGCGCGACCCGGCGCGCCAGGCGCAATCCTGCATAGGCGCCAACGACCGCGATCACGATCGACAGTCCGACCAGCAACGGATCATATGTAATGATCATAATTCCGCCGGCATCCGCCCACGTCCTCCCAACGAGTGGCGTGCACCATTCAGTGGCGCCAAACATACTAGCACAATTCGCGCCGAATTCCCCCGATGTTTGCGTGTGCTGCGAACAACCCTTTGCGAGCGTTGAAATCCCCTCGAATGTTGGCGGTCTTGATGAGCCAGCCGCGGCGATACGCCATGCGGCGGCTTTGGGACGTAGTGACATAGCTGGGCGACTTTGCCGGGCGACTTTGCCGGCGCGGTGCGGAAAAATTGGCATCTATGGTTAAGGAAGGGTTATTCAGAGTGGCGAATTTTCGCTAAATCTGATATAAGGCTGGCCGACTTCATCCCTACCGTCGGGTCTTGAGGGAGATCTCCGGCAACAGGGGTTGTTTAATCGGTGCGTGGGGGCGTCTCTTCCGGAAGGAGAGGCGCGCGCGTGGCTCAACCGAACCCTGGACGGAGTCTATAGTGAAGTCAGATCCAAGACGCCATCAATCCGCAGCGCAGGCGAGGCGCGGGACTGCCGCCAAGGCCCGTGCGCTTCCCGCGGTATCCCCGATCGTCCATATTTCGGAGTTGTTTCCGCTGATCGCGGCGGCTCTGTTTTTCGTCATGCTTGCAACGGGCGCCCTTGCCGAGTCGGGTGACGGTGGAGGTTATGGTTATGGGGCGAAGCCCTCGGCGCCATCGGCCAAACCGCCAGCAAAAGCCTCATCGGTTGCATTGCGCAAGCTCGGCCACGAGACCCGCCATCTCTATCGCGCCGATGGGAAAGTCGGCGAAAGCCTCTATCAGACGGGACTGAAGCACGGCGTCCCCGAGCGGATCATGACCGAGATGGCGTCGATGCTGGGCTATCTGGTCGATTTCCAGCGCGACCTCAAGCCCGAGCATGACTTCGTCGTGATCTACGAGCAGTATCTAAACGCCAGTGGGTCCAGGGGACGGGTTGGCCGCCTCGTCTATGCCGGCGTACAACTGAACGGGCGGCGCTATGGCGTCTGGAGCTTCAAGCTCAAGGATGGGCGTATCGATTATTTCAACTCCAAGGGTCGCAGCATCCGCACCGCGCTTTTGCGGACACCGATGGATGGGGCTCGGATTTCCTCTGAATTTGGCCCTCGAAGGCACCCGATCCTGGGCTATACGCGGCTTCACCGCGGCGTCGACTTTGCCGCCCCGAAAGGCACTGAGGTCTATGCGTCCGGCGACGGTGTCGTGGAGAAAGCTGGCCGCGCCGGTGGGCTGGGCATCCATGTCCGGATCCGGCATGCCGAGGGTTACAGCACCGTCTACGGCCATCTCTCGCGCTTCGCTAAGGGCCTGAAAAAAGGTGATAAAGTCAAACAAGGCCAGATCATCGGATTGGTCGGCTCCACCGGGCTCTCGACCGGGCCGCATCTACACTACGAGGTTTGGCGCGACGAGGAGGCGATCGATCCCGCATCGATCAAGTTCGAGACGCGGCTGGCGCTTGCCGGCGATGCCCTTACGGCATTTCGTTGGCAGGCGGCGCTCGTGATGATGAAGCCGTCCGTCCGGCTGGCACCGCCGGCGGACAAAACCGCGCAAAAGCAGGCGGAAAAAACCGCACGAAAGCAATAGCCTGTGCCAGTGTCGGCGCCTTGGCGAGCCATCGCGTGCCTCGCCGCATTTCTCCTCGTAACGACGGGATGCAAGCAGATAGTGCTGCCGCAGGGCGAGCTTCGCTCCGGCCTCACGGAAGCCGCCGTGGTGGAATTGGTGGGCCGCAAGCCCGAGCGCATGGAGCGGTTCACCTTGCGCGGACGTCCGGGCGAGCGGTATTCGGTGCTTGAGTACTACCTGGCGCAAACCAAGACGTCGCCCGAGTTGCGCTATTGGTTCCTTTTTGATCGCAGCGGCTTGGTCGGCTATGGGCGCGGCGGCAGCCGGGTTGCGCGCGGCCTGGCCTACGATCTCTACTACCATTGGCTCGCCGACCATCACCTGATGCCCCGGGCCGAGGCGGAGCGCGCCTATCTCAAACAGCTAGCGATGCTCTATGGGTCGGCGCTCAATCCGTTCGTGACCGAGTATGGCGAGATCCGCGCCG